>Ga0256405_10000361_pt1 | contig 152739 bp, 150 predicted proteins | sample RumenRJG_02DNA_FD_189096 | JGI IMG/M metagenome (GOLD analysis project Ga0256405, IMG submission 189096) | Bovine rumen microbial communities from Lethbridge, Alberta, Canada - RJG_02 | ecosystem: Host-associated > Mammals > Digestive system > Stomach > Rumen | place: Canada: Alberta... | reverse complement strand
ACTCTTCCGGTTGTATTCCCAGCTGTTACCGTGAATGGATACTTAGCTGCTGCTACTGCTCCGGTAGTTGCACTCTGAACATAACCTTCATTTCCGCACTTAACATAGAAGGTATATTCAGTCGGTGCGTTTGCAGGCTTTTCATCACTCAACACCTTTGTAACGGTGAGACTACCTGTTTCTGTCGTTGAAGAGTATGTATTCTTGAAAGCTAATGTCTTTGTATCGCCATCACTGATTCCGATGTTGTTTGTTACTACCTGCTTATTTGTATAGTCTTCTGTCTTAAAGCTTCCGTTAACTGTATTGTTATTTGCAGTTATTGTATATGTAACCTTAACTGTACCAGCATTAGTTGTAAGCTCTTCTACAACATAGTAATTACCAGGAAGGACTTCGATAGTCTTGGATGTATATAGACCATTATTAACACTAAATGAAGCATTAGCGCCTTCAGTATCTCCAAGTCTGCCACTCCAAATGAGATTATCTGAAGAATCGTAAACCTTAAATACCAGGTTATCACGGTCGGTATCTGTAACAGTTCCTTCTATCGTCTTTGTTATGACGATATTTCCCTTTTTATATTTGTTTGTGAATGCCAAAGTGCTTGTTTTACCATCGGCCACACTAAATGTTTCTGTTGTAACAGTTCTATTGCTAGAATCAACAGTTACACTCTTATCGTCAGAATTAAGCTTATAGCTTACAGTTACAATACCAACATCGGTTGTCAGTTCTTCTACAACGATGTAATTACCAACAGGAACTAACAATTCCTTAGAAATGTACTTACCACCTTCATATCTGAAGTTGGGAGAATCTCCTGTTGTTTCACTGAGTTTGCCTGTCCAAACAGCAGTTGTTAAATTATTTACATTGAAAACCTTGAATGTTAATCCATCTATATCCTGCCGTGTCAAAGGACCATCGATTGTCTTAGTAATTACGATAGAACCCTTCTCTTCATTAACCGCATCGTAAGTATTGGTTATACTGATTGATGATGTGCTATTCGCACTAACCGGTACAGAAGTTCCGTTTTCAGCAGATACAGAAAGAGTATATCCATTGATCTGGATATCAGGATCCGCCGTATTCTCAGTAACCGTATAATTTCCAGGCTCCAGGCCATCGATTCTGACAGTACCGGCACCGACAACAGTAATTGATTTACTATAGTTATTAGGACCGCTTATTGAGAAAACGAAAGGCTTGTAAGATGCACTTGAAGGAGAATTACCACCAAGCACCTTAGTTACTACTAAAGAACCTTTAGTAGTATCCTTTGTATATACATTTTTGAAATTTGCTTTGGTAGGGTTGTCAGAATCATTACTTACCGAATCGAAAGCAATTGAGTTGCCGTTATTATCTTTTCCTGCATCATCTACATAATAGGAAACGCTGTTATAGCCATCAACCGTAGCTGCAGTTTCCTCAACAAAATACTTCTTTGAGGCATCAGGAACTTCGCATGTTGTTTTAAGCGTGTAAAAACCCGTTGAAGAATCATAAACGAAGTGATCCTTCAGATTATATCTGCCCCATACTGTGCCTGATTCGTCCTTTACAACAAAAGACGTCTTTGAAACATCAGCATCAGGATCAGTAATCTGAACAGTCTTAGTAATAGTTATGTATCCTTTATTTACAACCGGTACTACTTTATTATAGAAGGCACCCAAATCAAATCTGGGACCTACCATATCAACCCACTTGTCTGAAGAAGAATCACCGTTTGTGGAATAGGTAATAAGATGATCAACATCTTCACCACTCATTGTAACTGACTGAACTTTAAAGGAAATCTTTCCATCAGTATTTGCTGTTACTCTGAGGCATATATTAATATAACCTGCATTGTTTGAAACACCGACTATTTTAACATTAGGATTCTCAGTAATTCTGAAATAGAAATCTTTAGGCTGGCCACCAGGTGCAACATAATGTGGATCATTAGAGTTATTGGTTACAAACGTCTGTCTCGGTAATTCAACAATGCTGTTGGAATCAACAGAACGAGTTACGGACTTTCCAACAGGCGTCGTATAACTGCTATCAGAATACTCCTGCCAATTAAATTCAAATGCTCCCGAATTGAATGTTATTGAATTATCAATGAGCGTAGGATCTGCTTTTAATTGTTCTTTTGTATAGTAATCGGAAGAAAAATTCTTATGCAGTGCGAAGTGCATCTGGCCTTCGCCTTCAGTTTGAATGTCTTCACTAGAACCACCAAAAATATAGTGGAACTCGCATGTGTTTTCGGCTTTGCCATTGGAAACAAGCCAGCCTGCACTCGGCGAGCCTTCAATAGTTACATTGACATTTTCTTTAAGAGCCAGGAAAGTTCCAGCACTACCAGTTAAAGTAACATTAGTCGCATTAGGAATATTCCAAATTAGTTTTTGAGCAATTTCCTGGTCAACATAATCATTATGGACAGTTATCTTGCCCATACAATCCGTAGTGGAATCGTGATCACTTGTTGAAGAATACAGCGGAGAGTCCTTTGCCTCTACTCTGACTTTACCAATCTTAATATCAGCAGCACCCTGATATGTAAAAACAACAACAGTACTGGAACGCTTATTAATATGAAGATGGTAACCGCCGGGTTCACGTCCCCAAGCACTTATTAAGGAGTTAAACTCAGGTGCATCTAAATTTACATAAACAACACGATTTTCAAACTCATCAGAATCGAGATCAATGGTTGTTAATGAACCATCCGCATTTTCGCTAACATGGGCTTTATCTAAAACATATTCAGATTTAATGGTACGATCAACCATTTTGTCTGATTCATCTTTTGCGTGATCAATAATCTTATCGATACTATCATTAATATCGGCCGGATTCATAAATGTATAATTAAATGTGGTTGTAGTGGCAACATCAGACATTTTTACAACATTGTCTGTTGTATTAAAACCATCAGGAAGAATAATATTCATATTCTTAACATAAACCTGATGGTTTCCGTTAGTTACGGTACCGAAATAAACCTTATAGGGTTCATTACTATTAGCTGTTACTTCTCCGATAATAAATTGAGCAGTCTTAGCGGTAGTTAAATCAACATCAAGCTGAGACCTCAAATGAGTAAAACTCTTCGTAGCGAGTGTAGTCTCCAAATGATCATTCTGAGTATATCTTGCAGAGACAATACCGTAGTCCATAGCACGTCCCAAAACAGTTTCATAATTCACAAGATTTACTGAATCGTAGAGAGTTGCTGCGTTTACTTGTCCCTTATTCCATCCCGGATAAAATGCAAGTGTTCCGAGAACGACTGCGCCTGCCACTACTGCCGATGTTACTCTTTTAGCAAAGTTATACATTTGGCCTCCAAATATATATAAAATTTGACACTATAATTTTATGAACGAATTGTTAAGATTTCAAGTATCATGACACATTGTTGTCCGTATGACACAGAAAAGCAACAAATATTAACCTTTTAGCATAAAAAATCTGCAAAAATGTCGGAAATCATAAACAAATATCATCTAGCATACAAGGATGTCAAATGATAGGACTAAAATATTAGACACATTTGAACGCATCTGACCGAAAACATTCCCGCCGCCAATTATTATATTAGGTTGCGGGAATGAATACTCAAAAACTGGTTATTTTTCGTTAAGAATTCAGAATGGTTTATTTATACAATTTGTTCTCTTTGCGTTTAAAACCCTCTCCGAACAGAAACATCGATCCCAAAACAACAATTATTGCTGTCGCGATCAGCATTTCATTAATAGTCTCACCGGTCACAGGAATAGGATGCGTTTTATTGTATGAAAAGTATTAAAAGACCGCCACACGCTTGTTGTGCAGCGGTCTTCTGAAATGATCTTTTAAACTCTCAATCAGTTGTTGAGCAATGCATAAACAACGATGATTGCGATGATTGCAAGAATGATAGCAACTGCAACCTTGAGAGGTGATACAGGAGCCTCGCCCTTGATCTGTCCGGTCTGACCGTTGATTACGATATTGTAGACCTTTTCCTTGAACTTGAAGTTAGCGATCCAGATAGGAGCAAGAACGTACTTATAAGTTACCTTGGAATAAGCTGTGTTGAAATTGAGCTTATCTACTCTGTCAGCACCACGCTTCTTCTTCTCCATGCTGGAGATCTCACTGTTAAGTGTCTTCTTGATCTGAGTCTTAGCGATATCCCATCCTTCATCAAGACCTACTGTGTAACGTTCAGCGAGGAATCCTGCAATGAATTCAGGAGAATACTTACGGAGCTTGGAGAAGTCAAACTTTGAAGCTTCCTTGATGAAGCGGTTCGTTGTCTTCTTGCTGGCATAAACTGTCTCATCGTCGATGAAGCGCTCGTAGATGCCTCTGTATGTTCTGTAAGTAGTTGTAACGTTACCGTCCTTATCTTTCTTATCGAATCCGAGTCTGATCTCATAAGGAGATGTTGTCTGTGAATCGTATGTCCAGTAAGGCAGATAAACACCGCTGAAGTTCTTTGCTTCGCAGCTCTTCTTTGCATCGTTAGGTGCGAAGAGCTTACCCTTCATCCAGCTCTTGAAGAGCTGAGCTGCCTTTTCCTTTGTAATCTCGAAAGGAACAACGCCACCGGGCGCAACAACATCGTCGTCGTTGTCTACAGGCATAACCTGTGTAGATCCGCAGTAAGGGCAGCACTGTGCTGTATCAGCAGAGTCCATGATAGTCTCAGCGCCGCAGTTCTTGCAGACGAGAGACTTCTTTTCCTTACCCCAGTCAAGGCTCTCACGGTTCTTTGCAGAAGCGAAATCAAGCTCTTCTACATCCTGACCGTTGTCTTCAGGCTTGGGAAGCGTTCTGGAATATCCGCAGAACGGGCAAGTCATTGACAGAGTTTCCGGGTCATATACTACAGTAGCTCCGCAGTTCGGACACTTCTTGTCGGTTACATCTTCTGTTTGTGCCGCAGTGATTACCTCAACCTGCTCATCTGTGTTTCCCATGTTCTCTGCCATAATGTTCACCCCTTTATGTTTTATTTTTAGAACTCTCTTCTTCTGCCCTTCGGATTCTCGGGTGCTTCGTTGCTGCCCTCATCGTCTCCGCCGAAGTTCTTTCTGCCGCCGTTTCTGCCGGCAAATCCGCCTCTTCTCTCACGATTAGGTCTGCCCTCTCTTCTTCTGGGCTCTTCCTCTACATAACCTTCCGGCTTGGGTAAGCAGTCACGGATGGAGAGGTTAAGTCTTCCCTGTGAATCGATCTCGATGAGCTTAACGTGTACCTTGTCACCTTCGTGGAGAACGTCTTCAACCTTCTCTACTCTGTTCCAAGCCATCTTGGAGATGTGGACAAGACCTTCTTTACCGGGGAGGAACTCAACGAAAGCGCCGAAGTCCATAAGTCTTGTAACTGTACCGTCGTACTCTGTACCAACCTCAGGATCAGCAACGATGCCGTTGATGATCATCTTAGCCTTCTCAGCCTTTTCGAGGTCAGGTGTTGAGATGTAAACCATACCGTCATCGTTGATGTTGATCTGGGCACCTGTGTCAGCGATGATCTTGTTGATGACCTTTCCGCCTGAACCGATGACTTCTCTGATCTTGTCAACAGGTACCTGCATGGAGATGATCCTGGGAGCCCACTTATTGAGCTCTGCACGGGGTGCGGGGATGCAAGGGAGAATGACGTCGTTGATGATCTTGAGTCTTCCCTTGTGTGTCATCTCGAAAGCAGCCTTGATGATGTCTAATGTAAGACCTTCAACCTTGATATCAACCTGGATGGATGTGATACCTTCTGTAGTACCTGCAACCTTGAAGTCCATATCGCCGAAGAAGTCCTCGATGCCCTGGATATCCATAAATACGAGGAAGTTGTCGTCGTTATCGGGATCTGTGATAAGTCCTGAAGAGATACCAGCAACAGGTCTCTTGATCGGAACGCCTGCGTCCATGAGTGAAAGTGTGGAAGCACAAACGGAACCCTGTGATGTTGAACCGTTACTCATTGTGATCTCAGATACTGTTCTGATCGAGTAAGGGAACTCTTCCTCTGAAGGAAGTACAGGAATGAGAGATCTCTCAGCGAGAGCGCCGTGACCGATCTCACGTCTTCCGGGTGATCTGGAAGGCTTAGCCTCACCTGTTGAGTAACCCGGGAAGTTATAGTGGTGAATGTATCTCTTGTATGTCTGCTCATCAAGGCCTTCGAGCTTCTGAGCTTCATCAAGAGGAGCCAATGTACAGATGTTCATTACCTGTGTCTGGCCTCTCTGGAAGAAAGATGAACCATGAACTCTGGGGAGAACTCCGACTGCTGCAGACAAAGGTCTGATCTCATCAAGAGCTCTGCCGTCAACTCTGACATGCTCTCTGAAGAGATAATCTCTTACGACCTTCTTCTCGAGCTTGTAGATAGCATCGGGTGCCCACTTTGAAAGGCCCTCTTCCTTCTCTTCGAGCATAGCTGCAACTTCTTCCTGAAGAACTGCAACGTTGCCGTCTCTTACTTCCTTGTCCTTGGAAAGAACTGCCTGACGCATTCTATCCCAACCGTATTCCTTAACAGCTTCGAAGATCTCTTCTGGAACGTCAGCTGACTCGTAAGTGAACTTCTCCTTACCGATCTCAGCAACGATACCGTTGATGAACTCACAGATCTTCTTGATCTCTTCGTGACCTTCTGCGATAGCATTGAGCATTACGTCATCAGGTACTTCGTTAGCGCCGGCCTCTACCATGCAGATCTTTGTGAGAGTACCTGCAAGAGTAACGTACATATCGGAAACTTCACGCTGCTCGAGTGTAGGGTTGATGATTGTCTTGCCGTCGATGAGACCTAATACTACGCCGCCGATAGGTCCCTTCCACGGGATATCGGAAATAGCGATAGCGATTGATGTACCGAGCATAGCTGTGATCTCGGGAGAGCAATCAGGATCAACTGACATAACGAGGTTGTTTACGCAAACGTCGTTTCTGAGATCCTTAGGGAACAAAGGTCTGATAGGACGGTCGATAACACGGGATACGAGAATAGCCTTCTCGCCGGGTCTTCCCTCTCTCTTAAGGAAACCTCCCGGAATCTTGCCTACGGCATACATCTTTTCCTCGTAATCTACTGAAAGCGGGAAGAAATCGATTCCCTCACGAGGTGTAGCACTTGCTGTTACAGTTGAAAGCACGCTTGTCTCACCGTATCTGATAAGAACGGATCCGTTTGCAAACTGTGCGATCTTACCGGTCTCGACAACCAACGGTCTGCCGGCGATTTCAGTTTTGAAAATCTTTTCCATCTGAAACTCCTTTATGAAATATAGAATTTGGGTAAAGGAGGTAGTTCGTAGATTCACGGTCCGAGCAAGAACAGGCACGATGTTCGGGCAGTCAATCTACACACTACACTCCTTCTCGAACTTACTAATTATATACTAAATATGCAATAAGACAAATGTCTTAGTTTTCGAAAAGGGGTCATGCAGAATACGGCTGACGATACGGCTATAGCCTGACGCAATACCGTATTTTCGCTTAAAAAAACATAAAAATACGGCAACCGGTACGGCTATAGCCGCATAAGTTACCGTATTGAATTTCAAAAATAAAAGCCGTATCAGCCAAGGATCGTTTTCGCGATGATCTCGGCAAGTCCCTTATGGCCGTCAGGTCCTAAATGCAGACCGTCTTCAACAGAAGGCTTAATGTACTGCTTGGCATCCAAAAACATGCAGCCGTGCTTGTCAGCGACCTTCTTATAGTATTGGGCAAGGCGCTTTGATTTGTCGATCGATCCCTGGTCAAAAGAGCCACTGAAAGGTCCGGTCAGTATATCTGTCGATATTTCAGGCGGAGATACGATAAGGATCTTCGGGACAAATCCCTGCTTGATGTTCATTACGCTCTCTGCCTTGCTTACGATCTCGTTAAGGCCGTTGGCGATCGCATCCGGAGAAGCATTGTAAACAGTCTTCATGTCGTTGGTTCCGAGCATAATGATCAGATAATCTACAGGCCTGTGCGTGCATAGAATGCCTTTGATGTAATCGATGCCCTTCTTCCAGTCGTCGTTAGGATCTTCAAATACGGTGGTCCTGCCGTTAAGTCCTTCTTCAATGACCTTATATCCGTCACCAAGAAGTCCCTGTAAAAGGCATGGCCATCTTACGCTCTCGGGAAGTCTCTCGCCGTTAACGGGATTATGTCCGTAAGTATTTGAATCGCCAAAACAAACTACTGATTTCATGTTCAATCCTTTACCGTCTTTAAGTCATCAAGCCATACGTTTCTGGAAGCATCCGAAGGCATTCTCCAGTCGCCTCTGGGAGACAGAGATACCGTACCGACCTTAGGACCGTCAGGTACGCATGATCTCTTAAACTGCTGGGCGAAGAAACGTCTCAAGAATGTCTCTTCCCACTTGTAGATGGTATCTGCGTCGTATGCGCCGTCAAACGCTGTAAGCGCCATACGGTAGATCTTTGAAGGCGTGAATCCGTATCTGATCATGTAGTAGAGGAAGAAATCGTGGAGCTCATAAGGTCCTACTGTTTCTTCGGTCTTCTGGGAGATCTTGCCGTCTTCCGTAGGCGGAAGAAGTTCCGGAGATACGGGCGTATCAACGATGTCTGCAAGCGCCTTGGACAAAGCCGGGCTGATCTGTGCAGTACGCTGGGACTCATAGGATACGAGATATCTTACGAGAGTCTTAGGAATAGAGCAGTTAACGCCGTACATGGACATGTGGTCACCATTATATGTTGCCCAGCCAAGAGCAAGCTCGGAAAGGTCACCCGTGCCTATTACGATAGCGCCCTCCTGGTTTGCAATGTCCATCAGGATCTGCGTACGCTCTCTTGCCTGCGAATTCTCATATGTGATGTCGTGGACATCCATGTCATGTCCGATGTCCTTGAAGTGCTGTGTAACGCTGTCAGAGATGGAGATCTCTCTTAATGTACAACCATACTCCTCAGCGATATTTATAGAGTTGTTCTTCGTTCTGAAAGTCGTACCGAAGCCCGGCATCGTAATGCCGATGATGTTCTTTCTGTCCAGACCGAGCTTATCGAAAGCATGGATGGTTACAATGAGCGCAAGAGTCGAATCCAGACCGCCCGACAGACCGATAACGGCCTTCTGACAATTGATAGCCTTAAGTCTTGTGTAAAGGCCTGCTGCCTGCATTCCGAGAATATCTTCGCATCTTGATGCTAGGTCCGTCTTATCCGAAGGAACGAACGGAGTCCTGCTGATCTTTCTCTGAGGCTTGATATCCGGGAATTCAGCATCGAACTCAACAATGTCCACACCGTTATAGCCGGAATTATCAGTAAAGAACGTATTGCTCCTTCTTCTGTCTGCTTCGATCCTCTCAAGATCTACGTCAGCATAAAGGATCGCATCCTCATCGTTGTCATTAGCAAATCTCTTGCTCTCAGCAAGGATCTTGCCGTTCTCAGCAATAAGATTGTGGCCAGCGAAAACAAGGTCCTGAGTAGATTCGCCCAGTCCTGCATCGCAATAAACATAAGCTGCCATGAGCTTTGCACTCTGCATCTTAACAAGGTCTTTTCTGAACTTTGCCTTACCGATGATCTCATCTGAACAGGACAGATTGAAGATGATCTCCGCGCCGCTCTTCACGTAGTCAACAGAAGGGCTTTGTGCAACCCAGAGGTCCTCACAGATCTCAACTGCAAAGTCAAATCCGTCGCAGTTAAACACTGCCCTACCGAAGCAGATACCTTCATCAGTCATGATGACACCGTCATCCTCATAAGGCGTGAAATGTCTTAATTCATAGAACTCCGAATGGTTAGGAATATTCTGCTTGGGAACGATTCCTATGATGTCACCCTGGTGGATAACTGCAGCTACATTATAGAGTTTACCGCCCAGTTCATAAGGAAGGCCCACTATAACAACCGTATTAATATCAGCTGTCTGGTCAGCGAGTTCATATAGACCGTCTATTGCTTTATCGAGCAGAGCATTCTGCAGGAAAAGATCACCGCATGTGTAACCGGTCAATCCCAGTTCCGGGAAAACTACGACCGCACAATCGTTGGAAGCTGCTTTTCGAGCAAGACTGACTGTCTCAGCCACATTGTAATCGACATCACCGACTCTGACCTTCGGACTTGCCGCCGCTACTCTGATATAACCGTCAAGCATAGTAAAACCTCCCGGAACTTACTAAATATTAATTATAGCATCTTTAGACATAAAAAAGCGGTCCCCGAAGGAACCGCTTTCTTTGAAATAACCTTGGTGAAAGATTACTTTCTGATGCCGAGCTTTGCGATAAGTGTTCTGTAACGCTCGATATCAATGCCTGCAAGATAATCAAGGATGTTTCTTCTCTTACCAACCATCATGAGAAGACCTCTTCTGCTGTGGTGGTCACCCTTGTGGGTCTTGAGATGTTCTGTGAGGTGATTGATTCTGTAAGTAAGAAGTGCAACCTGAACCTCAGGAGAACCTGTGTCGCCCTCTGAAAGAGCGTATTCCTTGATGATAGCCTGCTTGTCGAAAGATGCTGACATAAATCTTTCCTCCTTTAGAATAAATACGCCATAATCGAAGGTAAGGGTCGGAGTCTTCCGCAAAACTGCGATTAAGGCAACTTGGTGATGATACCATCAGATCCCTTGTTTGTAAAGGATTTTAACCCGGATTATGTACCAAAACGGCTTATTTTTCGAATTTAGGTACACAAATCCTCAATATTATGCACCTAAACGCGAAAAAATACCGCCTTAGGTACAAATCATATCATTCATTTTCAAATCAAAACGGCTGCCTTTTTCAAGACAGCCGTTGTTAAATCAGATTTCGATCAGATTAGCCGAAAAGACGGAAGTTTCTGATGATAGGAGCGATTGTGTTAGCAACTGTGGACATGAGCTTAATGAAGATGTCCAGAGCAACGCCTACAACGTCCTTACGTGTATCACCGATCGTATCACCGGTTACAGAAGCCTTGTGCGCCGGAGATCCCTTGCCGTGGCCCTTGAGCATACCCTGCTCGATGTATTTCTTAGCGTTATCGAAAGCACCACCGGAGTTACCCATGAAGATAGCTCTCGGGATAGCAACGATCGTAGCACCAACGAGGATACCACCAACGAACTCAACGCCGAGGACGAAACCGCCAATGATAGGAATCAAGAGAGCGAGAACTGAAGGAAGAACCATTCTGTGGATAGCTTCCTTAGCAGCCATAGCGATCATCATGTTGTAGTCAGGCTTTGCCTTGCCTTCAAGGACTTCCTGTGTCATCTGCTTGTCGCCTACATCTGCCATGATCTTAGCAGCATCGATTGTGTTATCTGTGAGGATAGCGCAGAAGTACTCAACGAGTGCACCGCCGAGGATACCGCCTGCAACAACAAAGAATGAAGCGAAGTTAAGATTGAGACCTCCGTTACCGATAACAGGTTCAGCTTCTGCAATAAACTCCTGTGATGTGTAGTTACCAACGTAAGCCATGATGAGGGAAACAGTAGCGAAAGCTGCAGAACCGATTGCGAAGCCCTTACCGATAGCTGCTGTTGTGTTACCAACTGCGTCGAGCTTATCTGTTATCTTACGAACGTCAGGATCGAGGTGGCAAGCTTCTGCAAGTCCGCCTGCATTGTCAGCGATAGGACCGAAAGCATCGATGGAAACTGTAGCACCAACGAATGCGAGCATGCCGAGAGCGGAGATTGCGATACCGTAAGAACCGCCGATAATTCCGGAAACGATTAAAGCAACGATGATAACGAATACAGAGAGAAGAACTGATCTTGAACCGACAGCGTCACCCTTTGTGACAACGAAAGCCTCACCTTCTGTGCACATCTCAGCAAGTTTCTGTGTAGGCTTGTGATCTGTTGATGTGTAGTACTCTGTGATTACACCAATAGCAATACCGGCAACGATACCCATTACGGAAGATATCCAGGGTGATAACCAGCCGAATTTGAATCCGTAAGTAGCGAGGTCTTCAGCAGAAATGCCTGTACCGTTGAAGATAAGGTAAGCAGCAACACCGCCGAATACAACAGTGCAGCCGGCAGAAATCCATGTGGAGAGGTCGAGTTCCTTGGACGGGTTATCACCCATCTTCTTGATATTTGCAAGACCGAGACCGATAAGGCATCCTACAAGACCACATCCTGCAAGAATTACAGGAAAAAGAACTGTAGCATTAAATGCAGCTTCGCTAACGTGACCATTATGAGTTTTATAAAGTGTTACAGCAATCATGATTGAAGCAGACATGGTTGCAACGAATGACTCCAAAAGGTCAGAGCAGTTACCGGCAATATCGTTTACGTTATCACCGATGAAGTCTGCGATAGTGTTCGGGATTCTTGAGTCATCCTCAGGAAGGTCATGTCTGAGCTTACCAAGGATATCTGAAGAAATGTCTGCTGCCTTTGTGTAGTTACCGCCGGCAACACGGTTGAACATAGCAACGATGGAGCATCCCAAAGAATATGTTGAAATTCTCATGATTGAAGGGTTGCAAACAAGATTAAGGAGTCCGTGTTGACCATCCATGTGGTCTACACCTTTGAAGCAAAGAAGAATTGCAACAAATCCAAGCATACCGAAGCCCTGAACCGCAAGGCCGGAGATGGAACCGCCGCAGAGAGCTACCTTAACGGTCTCGCCGATTGAAAGGCTCTCTCTTGCCTTGTTCGAAGTACGAACGTTAGCGTATGTAGCGCTCTGCATACCGAGAACACAAACGATGGAACTCATCAAGGCACCCATGAGGAATGTTACACCTGTTGACCAATGAACAAAAAGTCCAAAGATAACAGCTACAACAGCAACAACGATGCAGATGCTCTTGTATTCCGTCTTAAGGAATGTCTGCGCGCCGGAACGGATAATGCCTGACAATTCGATCATGTCAGCTGTTCCTTCGGGCATCTTCTTAATACGGAAGTAGTTGAACGCAACGTAGATAAGCGCAAGGACTACTACGCCGAGTACGATTAACCAGGAAGATGTTAATAATGACATATACCGGGCCCCTCTCTTAAGAATTTAGATATAGATTTTTATGAAGCTTTCGGGCATGACAAAAAACAATGCCCCATTGCAAACTCAAAAACTATACATATAAATAATTTCTTTGACAATCAAAACAATAGCGAATTTTTCGTATAAAATGGCGATTTTTACGGTTTATTCTTGTACGAGTGAATCAACAAATAATTCAGGGTCGAAATCAGCAAGATCATCCACGCTCTCACCCAATCCTGCAAGAACAATGGGCTTGCCTGACTGGTATGCAACCGCAATAGCTACACCGCCCTTTGCACTGCCGTCGAGCTTGGTGATGCCGACATAATCAAGACCTGTTACTTCGCCAAAACCTTCAGCCTGTATGACGGCATTCTGGCCTGTTGTGGCATCAATGATGAGGAGTGACTTGATGACCGCATCAGGCGCTTCTCTCTCGATAACACGTCTGATCTTTGCGAGCTCCTCCATAAGATTCTTTTTATTGTGAAGACGGCCGGCAGTATCAACGAGAAGGACGTCAGTTCCTCTTGCCTGTGCCGCATGGACGGCATCGAAAACAACGGAAGCCGGATCTGCTCCCTCCTGCTCCTGGGCAATGACTGCCGTTCCCGTTCTCTCGCCCCATGTCTTGAGCTGGCCTACTGCAGCTGCACGGAATGTGTCACATGCTGCCATGAGGACTTTCTTGCCTTCCTTCTTATATCTTGCAGCAAGCTTGCCTGAAGTAGTCGTCTTACCTGTGCCGTTAACACCGATCATGAGAATGATGTTGAGCTTGCCGGGTTCGATCTCAACAGTCTGAGGCTCACCCAAGATCTCGAGCATTCTCTCCTTTACGGATGCAAGGACTGCTTCCTTGCTGTCATCACCGGTCTTACGGATATTCTCCTTGACCCTGTCCATAATGTCATCGCTGGCCTGTACGCCGCAGTCTGCCCTGATGAGGAGTCCTTCCAATTCATCGAGCATATCCTCGTCAAACCGTCCGCTTGAAGCGGCAAGCTTTGTAAAACTACCGGCAAAGAAGTTTCTTGTCTTTTCGAGTCCTCTTTTAAACAGATCAGCTAATCCCATTATTTAAGCTCCATTGATAATATCTTGGATACGCCTCGCTCAGCCATGGTAACGCCGTACATCTGGTCGCATGCCTCCATGGTTCCCTTACGGTGCGTAACAAGGATAAACTGAGATTTTGTGGAATGTCTTCTTACGAAGTCCGTAAATCTCGTGATATTTACATCGTCCAATGCCGCCTCGACCTCGTCGAGAATAACGAACGGTGAAGGCTTAAGTTCCTGAATTGCGAAAAGAAGTCCGATCGCTGTAAGGCAGCGTTCACCACCTGACAGGAGTGAGAGATTCTGAAGTTTCTTTCCCGGGGGCTGAGCCTTGATGTCGATGGCGCACTCGAGGACATCCTCCGAATCATCGCCAAGAACTATCTCTGCCGTACCGCCTCCGAACAGGTCCGTGAAGACCTGGCTGAAGTTACTGTTGATCGTATCGAAGTGAGCCGTAAACTCGGATCTCATCTTGTTGAGGAGGTCTTCGATTACCTGCTCCAAGTCTTTCTTGGCAGCTTCGATATCATCTCTCTGCTTTGTCATGAACTCGAGTCTTTCAGACAGTTCGCTGAACTCCTGCAATGCGCCCAGATTAACGGGACCCAGGGCCTTGATGGAATTTTTCAGAGACTGGATCCTCTTTGTCTGCTCGCCTACCTTCTCGACAGGCTCAACAGAATCTTTAATGTTGTCATATGTTGTCTCATAATCTTCCCAGAGTCTGTTCTTGTTCTGGTCGATCTCGAAAATGATCTTGTCGTACTTGGATACATGCGCATTAAGCTTCGACTGGAGATCGCTTAAGATATTCGTGCTGGCAGAAAGCCTGTCACCGAATGACTTGATATTCTCTGAGAGACTGTTCCTCTTCTCAAAGAGCTCAGCGATCTTCTCTTCCAATACCTTCTGCTGCTTGCCATTCTCGTCGATCTTGGCATCAAGGTCATTGATCTCCTTAGTGATGCTGTTGACTGTATCTTTGGCTTCCTTAATGGAGGAATCGAATTTCTCTCTTCCCTGCTTAGCTTCCTCGATCTGTCTCTTGATGTGACCTGCGAGATCAAGGATACCGCTTCTTTCCGTAAGCTTGCGTTCTGCAAGTGAAGCAGCTTCTCTTACCTTTGCTACAACCTGTTCAAGCTTGACAGCCTGCTCTTCGGAAAGTCTCTGCTGCTCTTCGATCTCTTCCTGGAAATCAGTAAGTTCGCCGTTTATCTCGCCTTCGATACGTGAAAGCTCTTCCATATCCTCTTCAAGTCTTAACTTGGACTTGGATACGGTCTGCATATTCTCATCGAAGTTAGTAAGTGTCTTTACAGTCTCTTCGAGTCTTGTCTTTGTATTGTTGTACTCACCCTCAGCCTTAACTTCCTCAAGCTGGTAGAACTTGAGCTGTTCACCGAGCTGGGCGAGCTCACGTCTTATTGTTCCGATACCGTCATCAACTTCCTGACGCTGGTCTTCGGAATCTTCAAGTTTCTTCTCTAATTCGGCAACTGTCTTGGTGAGAGCCTCGATCTCGGCTTTTCTTCCGAGGATACCCGTACCTGCTCCGGTCTTTCTCAACGAACCACCGGTCAGAGATCCGCCCGGGTTAACGGAATCGCCTTCAAGTGTCATTACTTTATAAGCACGACCCGTCTTGGAAGCTATTATTCTGGCACTGTCCAGGTCGTGGGCAACGATTATCCTTCCCAAAAGGTTAGCAACGATGTCTTCTAGATCACGGCTGCTCTTAACAAGTTCGGATGCAACGCCAATATATCCGTTGACGCTCTTTGCCTTGCGGAGATCGTCGTCATCGACATATCTTGCCCTGATGTTCTCGATAGGAAGGAACGTAACTCTTCCGAGTCTTCTCTCCTTGAGTATATTGATAAGTTCGGCAGCATCGGATTCGCTCTTGGTAACCACGTTATTGAGTGAGTTGCCCAAAGCGGTCTCGATTGCCGTCTCATACTTGCTGTCCGTATTGACGAGGTCACCTAAGACACCTACCATGAGGCTCTTTACTGATCTGTCGCTGTCAGCAGCATCTAACAGGTGCTTGACTGATTCCTGATAACCTTCCTTACGTCTCTCGATGTCCTTGAGTGTCTGGAGCTTTGACTCTTCGGCAGAAAGCTTCTTGTTGTTGACCTCAAAGAACTGGTTAAGTTCTTCCTGGCGCTTTCTTAACTCTTCAAGCTTCTTATTGCGGACATCGATATCGTTGCTGACATCTCCCTTGATCTTCCTGATCTCGTTTAATGCCTTTTCTTCTTCTTCGATCTTGGCAGACAATTCGGCCTTGCCACTCTCTGAAGCAGCTCTTGCCTCCTGCATCTCCCTTATCTTATCTTCCAGAGCCGTAATTCCGGCCTGGCATTCAGTTATCTTCTTCCTGGTCTCGAAAAGCTCTTCCGTCTTGGCCTTTACCTTCGAATCGGCCTTGCCTGCCTCTTTGCGACTGTTCTCGTATTCTTCGAACTTTGCCTGACGCTCTTTGTCGAGATTCTCGCTCAAGGTCTTGGCTTCGTCAGCTTCCTTAAGGAGACTGTCAGCCTTTGCCTTCTTCTCATTGAGTTCGGCAGTGAGCTTTTCGACGGTCTCGTCCGTCGTCTCCATGTCGGTCTTGAGCTCTTCGATCCTCTGGTTTGTCTGGTTGAGTCTTTCGATGGAGACCTTCTTATCGATCTGGGCCTCGTGCTCGATCTCGGTAAGTTCGGAGAGTTCCTGTCTTCTGTCTTCGATCTCGTTATCTAAGGCTTCGCTCTTATTAACGATCTCGTTATTGCTCTTTCTCAGCTGTTCGAACTCGTCCTCACGCTCGCGGATCTCCTTCTCGAGCTGCTCCTTAAGACCGGCGGAATCGCCCATCTCTTTATTGGCTTCGGTGATCTTATGTACGAGCAAAGAAGTCTCAAGCTTTTTGAGCTCTTCGTAATTCTCGTTGAACTTACGCGCCTTTCCGGCCTGCTCTTCGAGAGGTCCCTTGCGCTCTTCAAGTTCGCCTAAGATGTCATTGATCCTGATAAGGTTCTGTTCAGTGCTATTAAGCTTTCTCTGGGCCTCATCCTTGCGGACACGGTACTTAACGATACCTGAAGCTTCCTCGATGACTCTTCTTCTGTCCTCGGATTTAGTGGAAAGGATGTCATCGACCCTGCCCTGTCCTACGAGAGAATAGCCGTCACGGCCAAGACCCGTATCAAGGAAAAGGACCGTAATGTCCTTAAGACGGCAGTTTACTTTATTAATCTGGTATTCGGATTCACCGGACCTGTAGAGTCTTCTGGTGATGCAGATCTCAGGAAAATCGTAATCGATATATCCGTCGGAGTTATCGAAAGTAATGGATACTTCGGCATAGTTCATGGAACGTCTTGCGGTAGTACCGTTGAAGATGACGTCTTCCATCTTGCCGCCACGGAGTTGCTTTACGCTTTGTTCGCCCAAAACCCAACGGACAGCATCACTGATATTCGACTTTCCGCTTCCGTTAGGACCAACCACGGCCGTAAGACCGCGGTCAAAGTCGATACACGTATAGTCAGGGAAAGATTTAAACCCCTGAAGCTCAAGCTTTTTCAGATACATTCTATAGTCAGTTCCGTATTGATCCTAAAATAAATCACCCAAGCATTATAAACTCAAACTTTCCCTTTTTGTAGGACAATCTGTTCAGACGCTATCAGGATAAAGGCTCATGTACTCCTTTATGCCCTTCTCAGCGCACTTCTGCTCGGCATCCTTCTTGCTGTGGCCCGTAGCGCTTGCCAGGAGCACATCATCCGAATAAACACTGACGTCGAATTCTTTCATGTGGGCAGGACCGCGCTCTCCGGTCACCTCAAATCTGATGGTGTGCTGGAAACCTCTGGTCTGCGCCAATTCAAGCAGTCTACTCTTGTAATCCAGGAAGATCTCGCCGTTAACTGCTTTCTGAACTGTTTCGGTAAGATTTTTCAAGATACATTTTCTAGCCTGTTCGAATCCGCCGTCAAAATATACCGCCGCAATAACCGACTCAAAACAGTCGGCGAGCGTCGAATCCTTGTCATTGCCGCCGTTCTGCGCCTCACCCTTGCCAAGAAGCAGATAATCGCCAAGATGGAGCTTTCTTGCTACTTCGGCAAAAGACTTTTCGCAGACAGAGACGCTTCTCATCTTTGAAAGATATCCTTCATCAGCCTGAGGCTTGAGCTCGTAGAGCATCTGACCTACAACGACGGCCAGGACAGCGTCACCGATGAACTCTAACCTCTGGTTTGACTCCCAGTGACCTCTTCCCGTCTCAAAAACATAAGTCGTATGGGTAAACGCCGTCTCGAGGAGCGACTTGTCTTTAAAGGTATATCCCAGATCTTTTTCTAATTCTGTATAGTCTGTCATAGTCATATTTACGAGAAACGGCTGAATGCATATCACACGCATCCAGCCGTCTAAACTTCATAAGTTAATTCAGAGATTAATAATCTCCGGCATATTAGCCCTCTGTAAGGCTCTGAATATACTCGACTGCATCCTTGACGGTAACAACCTTCTCAGCTACATCATCAGGGATCTCGATGTCGAATTCCTGCTCCATAGCCATAACGAGCTCAACCATGTCAAGAGAATCAGCGTTAAGATCATCAACGAAAGAGGAATCTTCTGTGATTGTATCCTCATCTACACCGAGCTGATCAACGATCATCTGCTTAATCGAGTTGAAAAGTTCTTCATTTGTCATAATTAGTACCTCCGTACGATTCTAAATAAATCCACAAACTGTTTTTAATGTAAGTTATGGTTTTTGTCAATAGGTTATTTTGACTGCCAAAGTTATTTGACAATTACCCCTTAAGATAATGTTTCCCCTTTAAAAGATAGTCAACACCCGAGACAATTGTCATAATAACACATATTCCGAAAAGTACATCCCCGATTATCGTAACCGGACAAATCCTGATCGGATAGCCTTCGAAGCCCAGACCGAATATCTTCATAAGCAAGGGCTCAAACATAAGATAGATCAAAGCGATCATCTGGGTGACAGTCTTTATTTTGCCGATCATCTTGGCGGCAATTACCTCTCCCTTGGCAGCAGCGATCATTCGAAGACCGGATACGGCAAACTCTCTTAAGATGATTACCATAACAGCCCATGCGGAAAGCCTGCCCAGGTTGATGAACGCCAGCATAATGCTGATGCAGAGGATCTTATCTGCAAGAGAATCAAGGAATTTACCAAGATCGGTAATAAGGTTATATTTACGCGCGATCTTGCCGTCTGCCGCATCCGTAAGGGATGCAAGGATGAAAACTCCCGCTGCAACGAGCATGCCGTTTGTATTGATGAAGTTGTTCCATCCTTCCGGCTGCCATCCGAAAATATTGACCGGCAGCATGAAGAGGAGTGTAACCGGAACAAGTACGATCCTTAAGATCGAAAGCTTGTTAGGAAGATTCATGGTATGAATACACCTTTTTCTTTCTAAATAATAGTCCTTTATCAAAGGACACACTAATAATATACGAAATTATTTATCCGTCAAATCGTAACGGCGGTCATATCGTAATCATCGGAGCAATCCACGATCTTGACATCGTAGAACTCACCGATCTTCAGCTCTTCTTCCTGTGAGGCAATGTATATGACAGGATCGACCTCAGGAGATTCGCCGTAACTTCTGCCTATATAAAAGATACCGTCATCAGATACGGAGCAGATATTGACCCGAGTAACCGTACCGAGACGCTTTTTAGACTGTTCAGAAGATATCTCCTTCTGGAGTTCATATATCTCGTCATATCTCTTCTGTTTTATCTCTTCATCGATCTGATCAGGCATGTCGTAAGCCGGTGTTCCCTCTTCAGGCGAGAAGATAAAACAGCCGAGTCTGTCGAACTTCCATTTACGGAGATTATCTTTAAGAATATTGAAGTCTTCTTCTGTCTCACCCGGGAATCCGACCATGACCGTAGTTCTTATAATGCAGTCAGGCATAGCCTTCCTGATCATCTCAAGTCTTTCGGTTATAAGTTCAGCAGTATCCCTTCTGTACATAGCCTTAAGGATCTTATCTGAGCCGTGCTGGATCGGGATATCAAGATAGTGGGCTACCTTCGGGTTATTAGTCATCTCTTCGATCAGGTCAGGCGTAATACCGTCCATATAGCCGTACATAACACGGATAAGTTCGATTCCTTCGATCTCGGAAAGCTTTCTTAAAAGCTTGGCAAGGCATCTCTCGCCATAAAGCTCGATACCGTAATTTGTCGTATCCTGGGCAGCAAGAACAATCTCTTTAACGCCTTTTCCGGCAATGATCTTTGCTTCCTCGATAATGTCTTCCATCGGCCTTGAGACAAAGCTTCCCCTTATAAGAGGAATCGCACAGAAACTGCATCTGTGTCTGCAGCCTTCACCTATCTTAAGCCACGCATAACCGGAAGTTGATACATCCCTGTCTTTAACAAGATGCGAAAAACCGCCAACACCTGAAGTAAGATTGATCTTCTCCGGATTCTCTTCGCCGATCTCTGATACGAGTTTGGCAACGACATCAACGATATCACCGTAATGTGCTGTACCCAGAACGGCATCTACCTCAGGCATTTCCTTCAGGATATCTTCCGGATATCTCTGCGACAGACAGCCTGATACAACGATCTTCTTTACATTTCCGTTAGGAACCTTATAGTCAGCACATTCAAGGATAGCATCTATAGCTTCCTTCTTAGCAGATTCGATGAATCCGCATGTATTGATTACAACGATATCAGACTCAGGGACATCGTTGATGACATTGTAACCGGCGTTCTTAAGCTCAGTGGACATATTCTCGCAGTCGATAAGGTTTTTGGAACAGCCAAGAGCCAGAAGAGTAATCTTAATATCCATATGATCTCTGCCTTTTCTTTAATAGGATTGAGTATAACATGCCAACCGTATAACTACTTACATTGTTTTTGAAAATGTGGCAGATATCAGGCAATCATAAAATTACTTTGACAATCAAAGCGATTTTGATAATATTCAGGTAACAGGCCATATCACTACAAATCAGTTAAGGAGTATGACAATGGAAAAGAAGAATATTGCTAAGAAGATCTTTGGCGCAATCGGAACATTTTTCTTCTTTGTATCCTATCTTCCATATCTCTATGTAATCCTAAGCTCCGTTGACGGCGTTCAATCCGGCTTATTCGGCGGTCCATATATTTATGGATTTGATGCTATGTTTAATCTTCTCCAGTGGTTTATCGTTATTCCGATTGTTCCTGTGTGCTTTATCTATCAAATGGTATTCGGGCTCTTATATATCAGGAAACGCAAAATACTGAGCATTATTACTCTTATTCTGGTCTCAGGGATTATCGCGGGCATTCTTTTGGTAGGTGTCCCGGTAGAACTGAAAAAGAAACAGCAGTTCAAGGAGGATCTGCCTGTAATTACAGAATATCTTGAGGAAAAATACGGTCACGAAATGGCTTCGAATATAAATGTCACATTATCTGATAGTGAATCCGGCAGTTATCAAGTTACTACTTCTGTTCTTCCTGAAGGCATAAACTTTTATATGTCTATAGGCATAGATATCTATGATCAGCTTATCCCTTGTTTCTTAAGAGTAAATGAAGACTATTCAGTCCGCTTCAATGACTATATCAACAGCCAATATGATCTTCCTGATAATGCAAGATTCAGAACAGAAATCGAATCAATAGATTTCGGTGACTATAAGCATGGCGATGATACTTCAGAATTATATGACCGTACTGAATATAGAATTACCGAAATGGAGTATGAAGCAAAAGAACTGAACGATGAAATCGTTATCGGAATCATCAACGATGCATGGAGCAATTATTTCTCACAAATAGATATACCTTCAGATACAGATCATCTGATTCTTTACATTAAACAGAACGGAAGCTTTGCATTCAGCGTAACAATATATCCTGATAAGAATGGTGAACCTGCAACCGCATTCATCAATAAATATTATAATCACACTATCAGTACCAATCTTGATAATACAAGGATAGTACTGGATCAGTAATTCATTCAGCCATGAGTAAATGACCGGAATGCAGATCTTGATGCCTCAAGTGAATAGCCTCTTAGCTTTGCAAGTTTGAGAAGCTCTTCTTCCCTGTCAAAGTAATCTTCACCTGAGCCGGAACCGTATGTTGCTTCAAACAAACTGAGACAAGTATCTGTGTCGCTGCCAAGTGTTGCAACAATATCATCAGCACAATCAGGATCAATCCCGGCTTCGAGCAGACGCTTGTAGATATATTGCCTGCTCTCCTGTTTCTTGCCTGAACGTGCCGCTAGAACCTTGCGCGATGCACGCATATCATCGATATAACCGGTATCAATCAGATGCTTTACCGCACTGATCGACACATCTTCAGAATAGCCCTTCTGCAACAGATAGGCTCTTATCTTTCCTGAAGAATAAACACCGGTACCGATATGCCTGATCGCACAGGTTACGGCTTCCTTGGTCGTGGAATTATCAGACATCGATTCCTAAGATATCGTCATCATCAGAGTCGTCTTCGGGTGCTTCAACAGAAGCGCCTGCTACAACGTCTGCATCATCGTCTTCTGCAGGCATATAAGAATCTCTGATCTTTTCTTCGATCTCATCTTTAACATCAGGATGGTCGATAAGGAACTGCTTAGCAGCGTCTCTGCCCTGGGCGATCTTTGATCCGTTATATGCAAACCAGGATCCGCTCTTATCAATGATGTTATTCTCAACACCGAGATCGATAATGCAGCCTTCGGATGAAATGCCCTTGCCGTACATAATGTCGAATTCAGCTTCCTTAAACGGCGGAGCAACTTTATTCTTAACAACCTTAACTCTTGTATGGCTTCCGACTACGTCTGTACCGTTACGGAGAGTCTCAACCTTTCTTACATCAAGTCTTACTGAAGCATAGAACTTGAGAGCACGGCCACCAGGTGTGGTCTCAGGGTTACCGAACATAACTCCGACCTTCTCACGCAGCTGGTTGATGAAGATGCAGATCGTATTTGATTTGGAAACAACAGGGGCGAGCTTTCTTAAAGCCTGGCTCATGAGTCTTGCCTGAAGACCTACATGTGAATCACCCATCTCGCCTTCGATCTCTGCCCTCGGAACGAGTGCAGCAACTGAGTCGATAACTACTACATCAATGCATCCGCTTCTGACAAGAGTCTCGCAGATCTCGAGTGCCTGCTCACCTGTATCAGGCTGTGATAAAAGGAGATTATCAACATCAACACCGATATTGCCTGCATAAACCGGATCTAACGCATGTTCTGCGTCGATGAAAGCGCATGTGCCACCCATCTTCTGAGCTTCTGCAACGCAGTGGAGTGCTACGGTAGTCTTACCTGAAGATTCAGGTCCATAGATCTCAATGATTCTACCTCTGGGAAGTCCGCCGATACCAAGTGCGATATCAAGTGTCAGAGCACCTGTGGGAATGGTATCGATCTCAACCTGTGACTTATCACCTAAACGCATTACGGCACCCTGGCCGAACTGCTTCTCTATCTGCGCCATAGCGGCGTCAAGAGCTTTCCTTCTTTCATCCTTGTCTTGAACCTGGGCAACTGAACCCTTAGCGGCATTCTTACTCTTAGCCATATTGTCCTCCAAATAACAGTATTGAACATTTGTTCTTCATTTATGAGTTAATTCTATGTTTATGATACACTTTTGTCAACCAAATTAACCTCCGAAATTAGAACAAATACCGACAAGACCCATTAATCGTACACGTATTTTAAAAAGCCCTTATTTTTCATGGCATTCAGCCACTTGAAAGTTGCTAAAGTTCGGGGCTTATAAACGGGTTTCCGACAAAACCGGACAAAAACCGACAAATTCTGTAATCGAACTGACAAGAAAACCGGCAAGAAATACAGGCGCTTAATAACCCTTATTTTTATCAATCAGATTCTTAAGCGGAAGCCCCTTTCCGTAGTTAAGAAGGTTCTCACAGAACATCCGGACATTAATGTCAAGAGTATGTTCCAAAGTAAGATTACCTGCCACATGCGGTGTAATGATGAGATTCTTTGTATTCCAGAGTCTGCTGTTATCAGGAAGCGGTTCGGTCTTAAACACATCCAAAGCAGCACCCGCAAGTCTTCCGGAATCAAGACTGTCAGCTAAGGCATCTTCATCAATCGCAGATCCCCTGCCTACATTTACCACATAAGCATCATTCGGAAGAAGCGCAATTCTCTCACGTGAAAGAATATTCCTTGTCTCAGGAGTATCCGGCAGGCTCATGACAAGAAGATCAGTTTCAGGAAGAAGCTCATCTAAAGAATCCGTCTTAAACACACGGTCAAAAGATCTGTCTTTACATATTCCGCTTCTGCATACACCCGTAATGCTATGAGGTTCAAACGCCTTCGCTCTTCTTGCAAAGCAACAACCTATGTCACCTGTTCCGAGAACAAGGATCCTTGAATCCTTGAGTGATCTCTGAGGCTTAGGGCTGCTCCAGATAGCTTTAAGTGATTCGCTATACGAATAATCCAGTTTGCGCATCATCAAAAGAGATACGGCGATGATATGCTCTGCAATGGTCACGCCGTAAGCACCGGTGGAGTTGGTTATAAGACAATCTTCATTTGCGAACACACCGGGCTTCATAAGATAATCAACACCTGCTGACGGTACTGAAATCCACTTGAGGTTTTTATTGCGGGCGGCAATACCCATTCCAAAGCCATATATTATCTCACAGTCCTGATACTCATCAGGGATCTCAGCCTCGGACTCAACGAAGAGAACACTGCCTCCGATCTCAGAAGCGGTCTTCAGTATATGTTCTTTATGGTGCTCTTTAAGAAGTTTGTTGATTACAAGTATTTTCATAATGAAATCATAATAACATGCCTTCTTTTCAAAACCATTACCTCATAAAAAAGATGACACCAACAATCTGAAAGTTAATACGAAATTCAAAATACTTATACATTTCTGATGAGGTTTGACATATTTAAATGCTATAATCTTCCTATAAGTAATTATTTCTCTTTGGGAGGAAACCATATGAAGACAGAATTTATCAGCATCACCCCTGCTGGAACAGATAAGGATAAGGCATTGGAGCTTACAGAGAAAACAGCGGCTTTCTGTGGTCTTGACCATAAGTCAGCTCTACGTCTTCGTTTACTTTCCGAAGAGCTCATTGAACTTATGCGCAACTTTACAGGTGAGCTTAAGGGTGATTTCTGGCTTGAAGCAAAAGACAGCACTGTTGAGATTCACCTAAAGACAGAAATTCCTATGGATCTCCAGACAAGAAAAGAACTTCTTGCCGTATCCACTTCAGGCAAGAATGCTGCCGCAAAAGGTTTTATGGGCAAGATCCGCGATATGATCTCAACCGTTACGCTTCCCGACGATCCCGAGACAAAAGCAATGACTGAACAGGCACTTGGCTTAATGGCACTCGGATGCCAGGCAGGTTCATATGTAGGAAGCTACTCCTGGTCTATGAGCACTTACGTGGCATCAATTGAGAAGGCGGAAACGATCCAGGTTGAAGCAGCAAAAGACGAGCTTGAGAAATCTATCGTTGCAAACCTTGCAGACGACGTTACAGTACACATCGTCAATTCCGATGTCGAGATAGCAATCTACAAGTCTTTTTGATCTGAATTAAAACTAATAACGGAAACGGGGTGATCTTTATGAGCCACCCCGTTTTCATTACTTCATATTAATTATCGTTCAACCCCGGCGCACCGGATTCTTCTGCCCACGACTTCGGAACGTCATCGATGTGCACATCTGCTATGGTGCAGATCTGGAATTTATCCTCGTAAACAATTTCTCCGGGTGAATTCGTATAAACGAGATAGTATGGATGTTTATATCTTTCGAGAAGCCATAAAGCAGGACGGATCATCTTCATCATCTCTTCCGTATTCTCCATCTTAAACCAGCAGATCACGGGTTCCTGACGCATACACGGTTCGGGCCACGGAAGGTTTTCGGAAAACCAGGAATCGATCTCACGGAAAAGAGATGCATCTTCCTCATCCATTGTGTCATTCCTGATAAGGTCCCAGCACATGCTGAATATACCTTTTCCTGTCATGGTATTACGGGCTAATTCCTTGCCCTGGATCCTTACATATTTATATTTAATACCGGCCATATAAGCACCCCGCGGAAATCAGATTTTTTTCCGAAGCGTCAGAACATTCCTGCCGTCTTTATATTCGTACAAGACTTCATCCATGGTCTTTTTTGTAATGAAGATACCGAGGCCTCCGATCTCTCTTTCCTCTGCTGATAGAGTAATATCAGGTTCCTCATTTGAGAGAGGATCGTACTTAATTCCGGAATCTTCGAAAACGATTTCGGCTACACCATCATTTATCTTCATCTTAATGTTAGCGTCACCCTTACCATCCTTATCTTTATATGCATAATGGCAGATGTTTACGTATATCTCCTCTACAGCAACGCCGATCTGTGTCTGGGCCTTAATAGAACTATCGGCAGCTTCAAGCCTTTCATCAATAAAACCCTGCACTTTATCAAGATTAATTACATCAGCTTTCACGGTGAGCTCGTCATAAGTTGAATCCTCTTTATTCATCGGTCCACCTCCGTAATACTTAAACGTCAGCATTGTAAGATCGTCAAACTGTGGTGCTCCCTTTACGAAAAGATCTACGCTGTATCTCATGTCAAAATCAATATCAACCGCAGCTCTTTCTCCGCGTGAATCATCATTAAGCGATTTGAGCATCCTGTCCAGACCAAACAGTTCATTATTACGGTTCGTCGCTTCGGCTACACCATCGGTGTAAAGGAAAATGATATCACCGGGATCAAGCTTTGTTTTAAATTCCTTGTACTTTATACCTTCCATGCAGCCCAAAGGAGGCGAATGCTTCTCTTTGAGTACTGAGAAAGGCTCCTCTCCCCTCTTAAATATCGGATACTCATGACCTGCATTTGAATAAATTAGTTCGCCTGTGGAGATAGTTACGATGCCAAGCCACACGGTAACAAACATGTTAAGCGTGTTTTTCTCGCAGAGCTGATCATTAAGATTGCAGAGTATCTCGGACGTACTTCCTTCCTTGCCCAAAACGAGTGTCTGGCTCTTTATCATTGCCTTGGTGACCATCATGTAAAGAGCAGCAGGAACACCCTTTCCGGATACGTCGGCAATTACGAGTGCAAGGTGATCATCATCGATCAAAAAGAAGTCATAAAAATCTCCGCCGACTTCCTTTGCAGGAGACATCGAAGCAAAGATATCGAATTCATGTCTGTCGGGATAAGGCGGGAATGTACTGGGCAGCATGGTTTCCTGAATAGCGGCAGCCATATGGAGCTCATTCTCCGCAACGGATTTTTCCTGTCCCTGAACAACATTAAGAATGCAGTAGATCAAAAGCAGCGTTGTCATATAGACCGGACAAAGCAGCGAGATACCATAAATGAATATCGATACGATACCAACAACGACCGGTACAAGCGTATATATGAACAAAGCAAGGATCTGATAACGTTTGAATCTTTTTCTGGCAACAACAACGAGAATAAGAGTTAGAACAGTTACTGCAAAAGAATAGATATACGCAAGCGTAAATGTTGAACTCCTGTGATAGACACCATTTGCATCTACGGTAAACAGATATCCGAAGAATATGTTGAGCAGCCTTACAAGAATAGAAATGCCAAGGCCGATCCTGAAAGCAACGTCAAACTTATAGCTCTTGTCCTTCTCAACGTTAAGGAAGGTAAGAACATAACGCCAGAAAAGATAAACTACTATCGGAGTAACACAATAAAAAACAGTATTTGAAGCAATACACAATATCCTTAATTCAGGCTTTCCGTCCGTAAGCCAGCAGATTTCATCAGCATAAAGGCCAACAAAAACTGTAACTATCATCATCAGGAAATAATCGAGGTTTGCTCCGTTCCACTGTTTATCCAAAACAGCGCAGATGTATAGAATGTAACCAAGGATCATAGCACAAAGATCCATCGCTACATTCATAATAAAGATCGGCGTCAGCTGTTCCGTATGAAGAAACATCGCGCCGCCGATCGCTAAAGCAAAACCTATCAGGAAAATTAAAGACCCCGCCCAGGCCCTAATCTTAAAACTTCTGGAATTAAGATCAACGCTCATAACCGCGAGGCCTCAAAGATGAAATTACTCGATAGTTAAAATATCTGAGAATCCGGTTACTTCAAAGATCTCCATGATCATCTCATTAACGTTAGTAACCTTCATCCCGCCTTTCTTGGAAAGACTCTTGTGAGTAGCAAGGAGAACTCTGAGTCCTGCAGAAGAAATATACTCAAGAGCACTAAGGTCAAATACCAGTTCATTAATAGTGTCGAGTACGGGACTGAGCGCTGCATCAAGCTCTACAGAAGTATTTGTATCAAGTCTTCCTTCCAATGCGAAAACAGCTTTACCGTTTGTGATCGTCTTGTTGATATTCAGCATTTGAATACCTCCTTGTTCAGCACACAGGCTTATTTAATTTATATGGTTCAGTATATCACAATATTTTTTTAACTTTCAAAACAAAGTATTAACAAACTATCTCCCCTTCAATAAGTAATCAGCTGATACCGGGAATTCAAAATAAGTATCCGGATACGGCTCATCTTTAAGGGTAAAATGCCACCACTCACAGTCGATTGGTTCAAAACCATTCCTGAGCATACAATTTCTTAAGATCATCCTGTTGTTATACTGCTCATCGGTAATACCCCTGTAATCAGGATGGGACACCTCGCTGAACATGTCGAAAGGACTTCCCATGTCGACTTCCTTACCGGTCTTCATGTCAAGCAGCGTAAGGTCTATAGTGCTTCCCCTGCTGTGCGAAGACTTGGACGCGACATAACCTTTGGAGAAAAGTTCCTGCTTTACGAGATCAGGATAAAAATAGTCCTTCATGCGGATGTCGTTATCTTCTATACCCCACATGACGAAATGCTTTACGGCACATTGAGGCCTGTAACAGTCAAACACTTTCATCCTGTAGCCCTGGACATTAAGCTCGTTGCTTACCGTCTTAAGCGCTCTTGCCGCCTCTTTGGTAATTATCGCGCAAGGCTGTTCATATCCGTCGATCTTATCACCGATGAAATTATAAGTGGAATAATATCTTATTTCCTGTACTATCGAAGGAACAAAATCTGCAAGCAGTACAAAGCCTGAAGGATCCATTGTTACTTTACTTTTATAGTCTGTTTCCATAAAACTGCCTCCATGGATCCATTATAACAATGGCTTGAATCTCATTGGTTAAGTAATTGTTCCAATTTTGTAAGCAATTTTGATTTCATTCTGCGTCTTGAAAAATAAACCACGAAATATACGGCAAGCACTGCAAGAAGAACAACAGAAGAGGCTAAAGATACCGCAAAGCCGTTGAGACAGTATACGGAATACTGAACAGCAATAGTGCTGTCTGCCAGATAAACATGAGCCGCCATCAGCAAAGAACTAAGCACTGTCATGGCTAAAATGATCACCAGCAAAACCTTCCAGCCTTTTCTCTTCTTAAGCGGCATAAACTCGATCTTCTCATGCTTATTGAGTCTTACCATCTCGTTTATCTCTTCAATGTCTTTCTCTGTCTTAACCGAGTCGAGAGCATAGTAGCGGAACAAAAACGCCCAAACAACAAGAAGCCTCACTTGTTGCAAATGAGGCTTCGTAAAATGCAAAATTTTATTATTTCTCAGAAAGCTGCGTTCAGATTATCAACTGTATCTATGATTATTACGCAGTCAGGCTCGACACACTGAAGGATCTGAACCATGATGTTTTCCGGTACAGCCACGCAGCCGAGCGTGTAAGAATTCTGACCCGGGCAATGAAGGAATATCGCAGATCCTCTGCCGGGTGTACCATCTTCATTAAAACCTATATTGAGACAATATTGATAAGCGGAATCGTAATCTATAAGATGCTCACTGTTTGATGTATCAAGATCGGGATAGTCATTGATATCGACCATCTCGTTATAATGCATTCCTTCGCGCATATCGCCCGACCAGTACATGTCATCATCCACCTGGATATAGGGCATCGAACATCCCGGATCTTCAGCAATACCGAATGCGCATGTAAAGTGATAAACACCGATAGGAGTCTGTCCGCATCCTTCATAGCGGTCCTCATCATAGCAAAGGCCGTTCCACCCTACATTACCGGGCGTTGAAAGGATCTGGACCCAGTTGCCGTCGGAATTACGCTGATGCATGGTAACTGCAGCCGAAGTGCTGTCCATTCCATAACCTGCAACGATCACTAACTGTCTTATGTTTTCATCATTTGCCTGAGGAAGATCAGTTACCCATTGAGGAGACATAGACTCATACTCAATCTCTTCTGAAACTGTCTCTTCAGCCTCCTCTGTCTCAGCCGTTTCCGACGGTCCTGTCTCAGTTAAAGTCCCGGCTGTGGTTTTCGTTGCCGTTACCATGGTTGTTTCCTTCGTGCTTTCCATAGTCGTTTCCTCCGGAACTGTCGTAGCTTCCGTGTGATCACCAACGGTTAATATCTTTATGTTTACGTCCGTCTCAATGATTGTCTCAATCGTAACGCCCCTGCACGACGTCATGCCGAAAACAGTACTTAACACAACTGTTGCAGCTATTAGTCTTGCAGTTAACTTATTCACCGATGCATCTCCCTAAAAGGACACAAGATTCAGGAAGCAGACTTTTTCGAAGAGCCCTTCTTAAACATACGCTTGATCTTTGCAATCCAATAAGTGGCTTCTTCCATACGGAAGATCAAAGCCATTGCGAAGTAAACAACAAGTGCTATCCCGCCCTTAGCCGCATCGATAGCTAGCTGGGTGATCTTACCGCCATGAGCAGGATATAACCTGTTAATAACGAAAGTAACAGCGGCCATAACAGCAACACTTGAACCGGCTTTAATAAGGAATTTCACGATACCGTGAGGAGCAAGTTCCTTATTTCTGCAATATGCGATGGCAAGCATTACCATCTGGCAGATATTGGTAAATGAATATGCAAGAGAAAGTGATAACGGACCTACTCCCAAGGATATCATCACCTGGCAAGCCAAGGGATTGATAACAAGTCCCAAAATACCTGCAAACAAAGGGATTTTGGTCTTTCCGATAGCATAGAATGCCTGATTGAAAACGTGGATGACCGTTGCAGTCACGATAGCGCTGCAGAAGCCCAAAAGGAAGGTCGCGGCTGTCTGTGCATTACGGTCAGTATAAGCTGAATTCCACTGATAAATGGCTTTAACAACATCGAGATTCAAAACTGCGATAATCGCTGCTGAAGGAATAGTCATGAACAGAGCACTCTTCATTGAACTCGAGACAAGGTCTGAAGCCTTAGAATAATTCTTAGACTCATAATCTCCTGCAAGTTCAGGAGTCATGACGGTAGTGATAGCGACAACGAATACTGTATAAGGGATCTGCCAAATGGTAGATGCATTTCTGAATCCCCATACGCTTCCCTCATCGAAAAGCAATGCGAAGTGATTCAATACAACGACATTAATCTGTGTGATAGAAGCAGAGATTAGGATAGGTATCGCACGCCTGAACAGCATGAGAAATTCCTTGTCGGCAGGCTTAAAGACGAACCTGAACTGTCTCATCTGCCTAAAACCAAGTGAGTACTGGCATACAAAGTAGATTGCAGTAGCAACAAGGATTCCTCCTGTTGTCATTACGAGATTTCTCTGAGAGTTGCCGCCCATAAGGAATATCGCAAGAATAACAAGAATGTTATAAAGGACAGGTCCGAATGAAGTTATGGTGAACTTTCTGTAAGCAGTAAGTATGCCGTTGCAAAGAGCTGCAAGCATTATGAAAAATATCTGCGGGAAAAGAAATTTGGATGCCTGAGCCGCAAGTGACAAAACCTGTGAATCGATTTCATCATTACCCAGAGCATACAAAGCGTAGATAGGCTCTGAGAAAATGGTTCCGAGCGTACAGACTGCAAGCATTACAACACATACAACAGATATGAAGATGCTTACCGTACGGACACCTTCCTTCTCCTTGCCTACAGCAAGTTTGGCACTTAGGTAAGGAGCTACCGTTGAATAAATGGCACCTCCGACCAGAAGGTTATAGAAAAGATCGGGGATATTGAAAGCAAGAGAATATCCGTCACGAAAAATATCCTGACTGAATCTTGTCGATACGATGTTATCGCGGATAAGACCTGACATCTTAACGATTATCGTTCCGATACCGACGATCAATGCCGATAAAGCAAAGCTCATCCCCTTTTTCTTACGAGGAGTTTCAGCAGGTTTATTCTCCACAGTCGTATTTTCTGCCACTTAAGCTTTACCTTCCTTTACAAGCTTTGAGGCAAGGTCTAATGCGGCCAAAACTGTACCGGTGCGTATAGCATCCCTGTCACCTGTGAGATTCAGCCTTACTGAGCCTGTCAATTCACCGAAGAAATCAGGACCTTCGTAGTAATATCCCATATAGACAGTACCGACAGGTTTACCCGGAAGCTCACCTGTGGGACCGGCAATACCCGTAACTGAAATAACCAGTTCAACACCAAGTGCTCTTGCTGCACCGATTGCCATAGCTTCAGCACATTCAGCGGACACTTCAGTATTGGCATTAATTATGTCTTCAGATACGCCCAAGACTCTCTCTTTTATCTCATTTGTGTAAGAGACAACAGAACCCTTAAAAACAGCAGAGGCACCGGGAATATTAACAACGAAAGATGAGATCATTCCACCCGTTAAGCTTTCTGCAAATCCGATAGATACACCTTTTTCCTTACAAAGCTCAACCAGAGCTGATGCTTTACTGTTCAAAATTTCTGTTTTATCAATCATTGCTACTGTTCCTTGCCTGCATCTCAAGCCATTCGGTCTCAGTAATCAGTATCTTTCTGGGCTTGCTTCCTTCAAAAGGTCCGATGACCTTAGCCTTCTCAAGTTCATCAATGAGTCTTGCGGCTCTCGGATAACCGATACCCAATCTTCTCTGAAGAACGGATACGCTTGCGCTGCCGTTCTCGATAACTGTCTGAACTGCCTGGTTAAACATATCGTCAGCATCAGATCCGCCGCCAGAAGAACCGTTGCCTGAAGAAGAACCAGAAGCCTGATCGCCTCCCGCAGTAACTCTGTCGATATCCTTGATGATGGTCTCATCGTACATTGAGCCGTATGTCTTCTTAAGGAATTCAACGACGGTCTCAACTTCATTATCAGAAAGGAACGCACCCTGTCCTCTTACCGGCTGCGGAGCCGTCATAGGAGCATAGAGCATGTCGCCCTTACCCAGAAGTTTCTCGGCACCGATCTGGTCAAGGATGGTTCTTGAGTCAACACCTGACGTAACGGCAAATGCGATCCTTGAACCGATGTTGGCCTTGATTACACCCGTAATGACGTCAACTGAAGGTCTCTGTGTTGCGATGAGCAAATGGATACCTGCAGCTCTTGCAAGCGCGGCAAGTCTTGAGATATATGTCTCTACTTCCTTAGCGGCAACCATCATGAGCTCTGCAAGCTCGTCGATTACGATAAGGATCAGCGGCAGATGCTCGACTTCAGGATTATTCTTGTATTTTTCATTAAAGCCCTTTATGTCTCTTACCTGGCCTTCTTCGAAAAGCTTATATCTTCTCTGCATCTCAGTAACGGCCCAGTTGAGCGCACCTGCTGCTTTCTTCGGATCAGTGATGACGGGCATGATAAGATGCGGTACACCGTTATAGACCGAGAGCTCAACAACCTTAGGGTCTACGAGGATCATGCGCACTTCTTCAGGTGAAGAATGAACAAGGATACTCGTAAGGATCGAGTTGATACATACTGACTTACCTGAACCGGTAGATCCTGCGATCATGAGGTGAGGCATCTTGGCAAGATCACAATAGATAGGCCTGCCCGGAATATCTCTGCCGAGTGCAACAGTAAGAGGTGTTGCTGCCCTGAATTCCTTTGTCTCGACAAGACCTCTGAGCTGTACTGCCGTAGGCGAATCATTAGGGATCTCGATACCGATGGCACTCTTACCCGGGATAGGAGCTTCGATTCTGATTGAGATTGCAGCCATCGCGAGCATAATGTCATCCTGGAGTCCCGTTACTCTTGATACCTTTGTACCTGTCTCAAGCGTTAACTCAAATCTCGTGATCGAAGGACCATGTGTAATATTAATGACTTCGGCGCTGATACCGAAGCTCTTAAGAGCCTCTTCAAGCTTGTGAGCCTTAGTCTTAAGCTTTCTCTCAAGATCCGCATCTGTCTTCTGCTTGATATCAGGAGCAAGACACGATGTCGGTGCAGGCTTGTAGTTTCTGAGTTTTCTTATCTGGTTCCGGCGCTCAGCCTCATGCTTTTTGGTCTCTTCTGCAAACTCAATACCGGATGTAGATTGGGGAGCCTTCTCGTGAGATGAAGTCTTGAGGATCCTGCCCTCAGTTCTGCTGAAGCTTTCCGTATTGTCATTACCTGCATTAATGGTAATTCCGCTGTTGTCAGCTGCAGGAGCAACAGGTGCCGTATAAGGAACCTCCTGAGGTGCTCCGCCTTCGGTAAGCCTGTCGTACATAGAAGGCTTGATCCTGGGTTCTCTGACAGAACGTTCAGGCTCGGAATAATCGTATCCGGAACCTTCTGCATCTTCACTGATCTCATAAGGATCTTCAGTACCACTGTAGATATCACCTTCGTAAGCCGGTTCAGAAGCCTTTTTAGCAGAAGGATCAAGATCGTAGAAATCTTGTTCCTTATTATTTTCGAGGAATGAGAGACCTTTTCTCTTTTTCTTGAGCTTTGCCGAACCGGGAACGCTTACGGGATCTGTCGTATAAGCAAAATCTGCATCAGCATCGGCACCCTTCGTAACATCGTATTCCTTCTCGTTGAATGTGAGCTTGCCCGGTTCCTGAGATACGGGATGTATCTGGCCTCCGGTGAGCTTCTCGACGTCCGTAAATCCGGTTGCTCCGTCGATTGGGAGATTTGTCATGAACGGACCCTGCTTCTCGGAAGACATATGGACCTGATTCTGAACGAAAGGAGATGATCCGCTTGTGCGGTTATTGGGTGAGATCATGCCGTTGTCACCATATGTGATGACTGTAGTACCGGCAGGTCTTCTCTGCTGTCTCTGTGGATTCGGATTCGGGCTGCCATAGCCGTTGCCGGAATATATCTGATAATTCGGATCTTTCTGATTCTGGTGCTTATGGCTTACAACAGAGCTGTAAACCTTACCGGAAGTAGTGGCAATAGCCTGTGCCGTCTTCTTGGCAGTAGCCTTGAGCGATACTCTGAATACAAGAAGGATCTGGGTAAGAAGGAAAACAACGATCGCAAGAACGCTGATGACTTTACCGGTTACCTGGAAAAGAGCTACTGCGATAGATCCTCCAATGATACCGCCTGTAAGTACCGGTCCGGTGCTCAAGGGATTGGTGATCTTTGCTGATTCGGTACCAGACTCCCACAAAAGCGACAGAGCTTTGAGCGCGGAAGTCTTTCCTTCCGCGTTTTCGCAGATCTTCTCAAAATAATCCATGTCCATTGAAACGAGCGCAAGAAGGGCCGAAACGGATACAAGGAGAAGGATGATACTTCTGACTCTGATTCCCGATACGCCCTGTCTCTTCTCGAAAAAGACATCCAATGCGACATAGAGGATATAGACAGGTATTGCATAAGCAGCAACGCCGATAAGTCCTAAAAAAAAGCTCTTAACTGCAGCACCTATTATGCCCGTAAGAGTTACAGGAAGATAGAAGATGAGGATTATTGCAATCGCAACGAAGAACAGTACGATTCCCGCTGCCTCTTTGCGTGAAGTATCTCTGCTCAAATTCCTAACCTCCTGGCAGCCTTGTAAAGCAATACCTGTGTCTTGGCATCGGTAATTGCGCCTTCATCAGCCATCTTAACGGCTTCTTTAAGCGGCATCTTTACAGTGGCGATGTATTCGTTCTCATCCGGATTGCCGCCCTCATACTTAAGGCCGGTGCCGATATAAAGCGTGATGATCTCGCTGCAGTAACCGGGTGTGGCTACAATTGAGCCTACACATTCGATCTTATCTGCAACAAAACCCGTCTCTTCTGTTATTTCACGTGATACGCAGTCAAAAGGCTCTTCACCCTTCTCGATCTTTCCCGCAGGTGCTTCGAGCATAACCTTCTCAAAAGGGCTTCTGAACTGTTTTACGAGATAGCAGTTGCCTTCATCGTCAACTGGCAGAATGCAGGCTCCGCCATGATGAACAACGATCTCTCTGGTGCTCTTACCGCCTGCAGGCGTAGTAATCTCTTTTATCTCAACGTTGAAGACCCTGCCTTCGAAAACAGTTTCCGAAGATATCGTCTTCTCATACAGCATGTCATCACTGCAATTGATCTTACCCATTATTCTTATCCTTTACCCTCGCTGATCTTCTTCCATTCCCTAACGGCAAGTTCATCACAGCGGTTGTTAAATTCATTGTCGGCATGGCCCTTAACCTTATGAAAGGTCACATTATGCATGGAGGTCAGGTTGATCAGTTCTTTCCAAAGGTCGCTGTTAGCAACCTCGGCCTTTGCACTGTTCTTCCAGCCGTTTTTGACCCACTTCCCTATCCAGTTCAGTTCGAAAGCATTTACCACATATGCACTGTCGCTGTAGATGTCGACCTTGCACGGGCGCTTTAAAGCCTTAAGACCTTCTATTACGGCCATAAGTTCCATACGGTTGTTAGTGGTATCACGCTCACCGCCGGATATTTCTTTCTTGGCACCGCCGGCCATAAGGATAGCGGCCCAGCCACCGGGGCCCGGATTACCGGAACACGCTCCGTCGGTATATATTGTGACTTCGCTGATTACTGCCATATATTATCCGGATCAGGGCTTACTTATTGCCCTTCATCTCCTGAGTCTTGTCATAAGCTGCAGTAACTGACTTGATTACGGCATTTCTCAATCCGTTCTCTTCAAGTGCCATGACGCCTGCGATCGTTGTTCCTCCGGGGGAACATACCATATCCTTCAAAACTGCAGGATGTGTACCTGTCTCAAGAGCGAGCTTGCCTGAACCTGCTACGGTGGCAGCAGCGATCTTAAGAGCATCTGCTCTCTTGATTCCGAGGCTTACGGCTGCATCTGCCATAGCTTCGATAAAGAGCATTACATAAGCAGGACCTGTACCGGAAACGCATCCGATGGCATCCAATGTATTCTCATCACAAAGGATCGTCTCTCCGCATGTACCAAGGAGCTTGAGAACAAATTCGGACTCCTCATCGCTCAATCCGACAGGACAAACAGCGGCTACACCAAGTCCAACCTGTGCGGGAGTATTGGGCATGATCCTTACGAACTTTCTGCCTTCACCGAGGATGCCGCCGATCCTTGCGCATGTAACTGCAGCAGCGATCGAAAGAACGATCGCACCGGGCTTAAGGCTGTCCTTAATGCTCTTTAACGCATCATCGAAATGAATGGGCTTTACAGCCATTAAGACATAATCAGCACCTTCAACCGCCTCTTTAGCGGAAGAAGCCGCATTAACACCCAGGTCTGCCGCACACTTTGTGCATGCTTCCGTATATACATCAAAGCACCATGCCTCTTCAGGCTTGATGACTCCGCCATTTACAAAACCGCCCAAAAGGGCCTTACCCATATTACCGGTACCGATAACTGCTAATCTCATAGAGCTGCACTCCTTATTTAATATAAATAAAGTCGAGACAATCTTAACATTACCCTTGACATAGTGCAAACCAACGATTAAACTGTTCGTTGCAAATAGGGGAGTGGCTCAACGGTAGAGCAGCGGTCTCCAAAACCGCCGGTTGCGCGTTCAAATCGTGTCTCCCCTGCCAGATTAAAAAAGGAGTTTCCAAAACGGAAACTCCTTTTTTTTTTTTCATTTTGTCCTCAAAACGGGATTTTTACATCTTAAGTCGAAGCAACAGTTGTTGCTGCCGTGTCGACTGATTCAGTCACAACAGTCGCAGGAGCGCTTGTATCAGCAACGTATTCTCTGATGTCAGCATCGTTAAGGATCTTCTTGGGTACGACATCAATGACGATATATGTGATCTCGCCCTTCTTGACGGGAACGATCCTGAAACCGTAGTCACCCTTTACGTAGAATCTTGTGTCGCCGTTGTACTCACCGAGCTTAGCAAGGGCAAGATCCATTGCCTGCTTCGTGTTCAACTCAGGATAAAGTGTCTGGAAAGTGGAAGACAAAAGCATCCATACGGGATTGAAATCTTCGCCATATTCGACATATAACCTCACATAAGCGAGTCCACCGTCATTCCTTCTTGTAGCTCCTTCAATACCGGAATTGATCGTGGACTTTGAAGGGCCTGAGAAGAAGTCAACATATGAAGGATTGCCCGTTACAGTTGCCTGCTCTCCCAAGATGCTCGGTTCAACAGCCGGGTCAACATAAGGCACATTGCCATAGCGGAAATCAAGACCACTGCCAAGAAGTGAGTGTATGACCTCTGTATCATTAAATCTTGTATTGAACTCATCAAGGGTCATGCCCATAGAAGGAGTGATTGCGTTAGGAACAGTAAAGTATATTACAGCTACGATGATCGCAACGAAAACCAGAGCAATGCAGACAGGGATCACAGGATCCTTCTTGCACTTTTCAGAGAAAGGGAGAGCTCTGAACTTGGCATTGGCTTCCCTTTCCTTAGCCTTTTTGGACATAGGCTTATTCTTGGAAGATCCGGCCTTTTTCTCCTTCTTCACTACAGCATTAACAGGTTCTTCGTCTTCGTCAGCCTTATCACCTTTGTCCTCTTCGGCAGGCTCTTCAGTCTTTACTTCATCGGCAACTTCACCGGCAACCTCATCGGCTGTTTCTTCGACTGTTTCTTCGACTGTTTCTTCAGCGGTATCTTCAGAGACCTTTTCTTCGACTTCCTTGTCGACCTTTACTTTGGTCTCTTCACTGCTCTGTTTATTATTCTGGTCAGGCTTATTACCCTTATTTTTAGATTTAGACATATTCTGATCCTCCGGTTCAACCTGCATATTATAAAGTTAAAGTTAACCGTTGTAAAACCATTCCTGAAGCAAGGCTTTCCAGAATCGTGTACAATAGAGCAGATAGGATTAAGTTTAGGGGGATAAAACTATGTCTCATCTTATAATCTCCGGTGGCACCAGAGGGATCGGAAGAGCATGTGTAAGCCTTTTCGCCGGAAAAGGTTATAAAGTCTCGTCTTTAAGCCGTACCGGAACACCTGATAATGCCGTAGAAGGCGTTTTATACCTGCAATGCGACGTCAGGGATCCTGACTCCGTCAAAAGCGCTGTAGAAAAAGCGGTCAGAGAAAACGGTCCGGTTGACGTACTCATTTCAAATGCGGGAATCGCCGTTTCCGGACTTGCACAAGACTTCAAGTACCAGGACTACAGAGACGTGATGGATACGAATTTCGGCGGCCTGTTTAACCTTGCAAGCGCAGTTATTCCATACATGGTCAGACAAGGCAAAGGCGTTATTCTTGCTACTTCTTCCATGTGGGGACAGACAGGTGCATCCTGCGAGGCGTTATACTCAGCGAGCAAAGGTGCCGTCGATTCTTATATCAAGGCTCTTGCCAAAGAATTGGGACCTTCAGGTATCAGAGTCAATGCTGTCTCACCTGGCGCGATCGATACTGACATGATGAGCGGATACGATAACGAAGCAAAGAAGGTCATCTGCGACGATACTCCGCTCGGCAAGCTCGGATCACCGGACGAAATCGCTGAAGTCATGTTTTTCCTTCAGTCCGATAAGGCTTCATTCATCACGGGACAGATAATCGGCGCAAACGGCGGATACCTGATTTAATTGCGTCTTGTGTTTCAATCATTTAGAATATTTAAGTTGTGTCAAATAAAAACATGACTACTATGCCTCAGAAAGGAGAGGACTTATGGCCACTAACAACTATTCGAAGATCACACCTGAGATCATGCGTCTTGCTGAGATCTGCCAGTCTAACGCCATAGATCCGATGCTCTACACCAAATACGATGTCAAGCGCGGCCTCAGAGACATTAACGGTAAGGGCGTATTAACCGGATTAACAAAGATTTCCGAAGTAAACGCAACAAAGGAAGTAGACGGAAAGACTGTTCCCGCACCCGGCGAATTATACTATCGCGGAATCAACGTAAAAGACATGATCAAGGGACAGCCTGAAGATATGCACTGCGGGTTCGAAGAGACCACATATCTTCTTCTGTTTGGCAAACTTCCGAACGAACAGGAATTAAGGGATTTCAGGGTGCTTCTTGCAGAATCCAGGTCAAAGATGCCCAAAAATTTCTTCAGGGACGTAATCATGCAGAAGCCTTCTTCTGACCTGATGAACAATATCCAGAGAGGTGTCTTGAACCTCTACGCTTACGATACCCAGGCTGCGGATATCTCCATTCCGAATGTCTTAAGACAGTCTCTGGAACTCATATCCATCTTCCCCAGCCTTGCAGTACACAGTTACAACGCAATGCGCTATTACCTCGACCGTGATTCTCTCGTAGTTCACAGACCGAGACCGGATCTTTCCATTGCAGAGAACTTCCTCTACATGCTTAGGGCTGACAACAAGTTCACACCTCTGGAGGCAAAGATCCTCGACGTATCTCTCATGCTCCATGCGGAACACGGCGGCGGTAACAACTCCACATTCACGACTCATGTCGTTACAAGTTCAGGCACGGATACATATGCTTCCGTAGTTGCTGCTTTGAGCTCACTCAAGGGTCCCAAGCACGGTGGAGCAAACATCATGGTAGTAAAGATGTTCAAGGAACTCGAGAGAAGTATTTCCGACTGGGAAGACAACGACGAGATCCTCGCTTATCTTGAGAAGATCCTGCACAAGGATGCATTCGACCATTCAGGCGTAATCTACGGTATGGGACATGCGATCTACTCTATCTCAGATCCGAGAGCCCAGATATTCAAGCGTTACGTAAAAGATCTCTCTGCAGAAAAGGGCCGCACCAAGGAATTCGAGTTCTACGAAAGAGTCGAAAAACTTTCAGCAGAGCTTATCGCCGCAGAGCGCAAGATCTATAAGGGCGTATCTGCCAACATCGACTTCTACAGCGGATTCGTTTATTCAATGCTCGGCATCCCGATGGAGCTCTACACTCCCCTCTTTGCCATTGCAAGAATATCAGGATGGTCAGCTCACAGGATCGAAGAGCTCAACGGCAAGGGCAAAATCATCCGCCCTGCATACAAGAGCGTTCAGTCCAAAGTCAAATATCACCCTATCGGCGAAAGAGAGTAACCTAAGTACTTTCAAACGGATTTCTTTATGGCTTGATTCCATTCGAATCAAGCCATTTTTCTACATCTTCCGGAAGATCGGAACCGCCGGAATAGTGAACCGATAAACCTTCACCCATAGTTGCTTCAGGAGCAAGTTTTGCGATCGCAGTAAGGCTCTGGCCGAATCTTCCTCCTCCATGTGAACAAAACGGTATTATCGTCTTACCCGTAAAATCATATTCTTCAAGGAAAGTTGCGATCGGCATAGGGATCGATGCCCACCAGTTCGGATAACCCAAAAGAATGATGTCATATTCATCCATATTCGGTATATGGTTCTCGATCTCAGGTCTGGCCTGATTATGCTGGTCTTCCTGCGCTTCCATCAGCACAGTCTCATAATCTGTGGAATACGGATGGACAAGAGTTATCTCGAAAATATCCGCGCCTGTCTGACGCTGTATCTCTTCAGCGATTCCTCTTGTGTTACCGCCCCATGAAAAATACACTATCAGGATCTTTCCCTGAGTTTCAGCCTCAGTCACATTCTCACCTGCTGTCACTATGCCTTCCCTGTCATATCCTGCATTTCTCACCAGCCTGATACCGAGATTATAAGTTGCAAGATCTGCCTGGCCGGCTGCTCTGTATGCACTTCTCATATTTTTTGCAAAATCATTCCAGCCGCCTCCGCGGTACACATGTCTGGTTCCTAAATCAGGTCCTGCCGGGTCTTTTACAGCAGCTTTTGAATAGTCGCCATAGTAGTCCCAGCACCACTCGTTAACATTACCGTGACAGTCGTAAAGTCCCCATTTATTAGGTTCAAAACTTCCGACTGCGATCGTTGTCCGCCTGTATTCACCGGGCCTTGCTTCCAATACTGAATCATCGAAATAATTCTCTTCGATCTCATATGGATAGTGTCCATAGAAGTTAGCACCTTCCGCATCAAGTGAATGCTCGGTATTAAACGGAGTTTGGGTTCCTGCACGGCAGAAGAATTCCCACTCTGCCTCAGTCGGCAGACGGTAACCGTTTGCACTCATGTCCCATGTAACTTCCTCACCCGAGATCTTGTAAACCGGTGTAAGTCCGGCATCTATGCTTTTCGCATTGGCAAATGCTATGGCATCGAACCAGGAGATGTTCTCGACAGGAAGATCCTCACCTTCAAATGAAGAAGGATTTGTACCCATAAGCCGTGTATATTCTTTCTGTGTTGTCTCGTACGGATCTACATACAAAGAAGAAACCGTGACTTCGTGCTGAACCTCATCTTCTATACGCCAGTTCTCTGTCACAGGACTTCCCATCATAAATGTTCCGCCGTCAACAAGAATAAAGCCGTCATCAACTTCAAATTGAACCGTATTTTCAACAGGATTATCAACAGACATTTGTGTTACCTCCGAAGTCTCTTCCGTGCTCTCTGCTGTTATTACAGCGGATGTTTCCGGAACGCTGTTCCAGTCTTGTTCTCCAGCGTTCTGCGCATCTTTTGAAAGAACAGCAAAATGAAGAACAAGTCCTAAGATCACAGCCGCCATCACGTAAATAACGGAGATAAGTGTGTTGTTTTTACCCTCTTCCTTACCATTGTTCTTTCTGCAAAGAAGAGCAACATGAGTTCCGGTAAATCCCCAGAAGATCATTATCAGTATGTTTTCGCCAAATACGGATATGCCCGATCTCTCATAATCGAAAAATGCAAATGCCGAACGGAAAAACATATACTGCGTCATGCCGGATCTGAGGAACAGGAACAGTCCGGTTCCCGCAAGTGCGCAAAATATAATGCCCAATAAAGTCTTGAGTTTACCCGGCATCTTAATCTTTGCCGTAATCGCAGGAATATGAACACCTAAATGAAGTCCCATCAATATGAATGACCAGACAGACATCGAGAGATGCATTCTTCTCGCAAACGAGATCTTAAGTATTCCGTACATGAAAGGCGCGGCATGCGTGGACATCGACATACCGCAAACAGCCGTAAATGCAAATGAAAGCACTACCAAAACCGTAAGAATGGTATTGATGATCCTGTAAGCATTATACTTGCCTTTGAAAAACGCACCGTACCATTTTCTGTTCAGGATCTGGTGGATAATTACCATCAGGGTCATCGCAATACCGATCCATTCATGGAGCAAAGTGCCGGTCACCTGATAGGCCATAAGGCAGAGCATCAGAACTGTCAGAACGACATCTATTATCCTTCTTGCCAACGTGCCGCTATTATTTTCCTGCATATGGCCTACCCCCTGTAATTACCGTAATCCGCCTGTAAGCCCGAAAATCATAATGCCTGCTGTCAAAATTGATACTAGTTTTTTCATAAATAATCCCTTTATTTCAGTTTTCCGTATTCTTCATCGTCAACTTTTTCGAGCCACTCATTGCTCGTCTCTTCGCCGGCGACTTCAATTGCAAGATGCGAGAACCATGAATCCGGAGCCGCACCGTGCCAGTGCTTTACTTCGGCAGGAATATTGATCACGGTTCCGGGAGTCATCTCAACAGCTTCCTTACCCCATTCCTGATAATAACCTCTGCCTCCGATGCAGATAAGCATCTGACCGCCGCCGTTTTTCGCATGATGGATATGCCAGTTATTCCTGCATCCGGGTTCGAAGGTCACATTGAAAACAGGAACCTGCTCTGCTGATATCTGAGCCAGATAACTCTGACCGGCAAAAAACTCGCCATAAGGATTCGGCTCACCGATCGGGAAACAGATAGAATTCTGATACCTGTCCTTATCTGACATGACCGGGATTTCTTCATTCCAGACTTCTTTTGCAAGGCGGAAAACTGCCCAGCCCTTAGGCCAGCCGACATACATCGTCGCATGAGTGATTATCGAAGCTATCTCTTCTTTTGTAACTCCGTGGGCTTTTGCATTCTGAAGATGGTAGATAAGCGAAGAATCGGTAATTCCAGATGCCATCAGTGACACTACGGTGATAATGCATCTGGTCTTTAAATCTATGGTTCCGTCATTCCAGACTTCTCCGAAAAGGACATCATCGTTAAGGTGTGCGAACATCGGCGCAAATTCACCGAGCTGCTGTCTTCCTGCTGTCTGAACGATCTTTTCACTCATATCAATTATCCTCCTTAATTTTCTGACTTCCCGTGGACCAGACATGTTTTTCTTTTGAATTCGAAGGCTTGTTCTGAGCCATAACTCCTGCTAGCGGATGCGGAACATAAGGTTCCTCGAGATACCTGATCTCATCTTCTGTAAGCTCAAGTTCAGTTGCTTTCACCGCGCCTTCGATATGATACATTTTCGTTGCACCGACAACAGGTGAAGTTACCTTAGTAAGAAGCCATGCAAGCGATACTTCAGTCATCGTAACTCCGCGCTTTTCCGCGATCTCACTGACTCTTCCGATGATCACGTTATCCGTATCTGCTGTTGCATCGTATTTGAATTTTGCATAGCTGTCTTCTGCTGCTCTCTTTGTATCTGCTTCACCGGGTTTTCTTGACAGGCGTCCGCTTGCAAGTGCGCTGTATGGAGTAAGAGCGATGTTCTCTTCATCACAATAAGGAACCATCTCTCTTTCTTCTTCACGGAATATCAGATTATAGTGACCCTGAATTGATACAAACTTTGCAAAACCTTCCTTTTCTGCAATGGCATTTGCCTTTGCTATCTGCCATGCAAAGCAGTTTGAGATTCCGATATAACGTGCTTTGCCTTCTTTAACGACACGGTTAAGACCATCCAGGATATCGTATATTGGTGTATTCCAGTCCCACATGTGATAGATATAAAGATCCACATAATCCATACCGAGATTTGAAAGGCTCGTGTTGATCATGTTCTCGATATGCTGCTGACCTGTGATCCCTCTTTCGATCTCATCCGGAGTGCGAGGAAGGAATTTGGTAGCGACAACAACGTCTTCACGCTTTGAAAAATCGCGGAGTGCCCTTCCTACATACTGCTCACTCGTACCGCTCTGATATGCGATAGCGGTATCGTAGAAATTTACTCCGAGATCTAACCCTCTCTTAATGATCTCTCTGGAATGTTCCTCGTCCAAAGTCCAGCTGTGCTGTCCGTTCTTTGCTTCGCCAAAACCCATGCATCCCATGCAGATACGTGAGACTTTAAGTTCCGAATTGCCTAGTTTTGTATATTTCATGATGAATCTCCTTTTCACAAAAGTCTTAAAATGCAGTTGTTTGTTATCTCGAATATCGTCTGATAAGTGAAATCAACATTTGCTTTATTCATAGCTTCACGCTGCTTATCAGTTACCGTTGTATAAGGATAGATGCCGAACATAAACGGGAAGAAAACATATATGAAGCTCTTTATATCTGCTTCATTCATATCCGGACAGAACTTCTTAAGTATCTTTTGGATATTTCTCAAGGATTCTCCGTATGAGACCTTGAATGACACCAAGAGCTCCGGCCTGCTGTTTGACTCCATATCGTAGTTATTCATGGCAAGGAGTTTCAGGAGCTGTTCCCTTTTAGCTATAGAAGAAGCAATCTTCTCAGACAGCTGCTTTTTTGAAAGCTTCGCATTCTCATTAAGAATGCCCTGAAGATCTTCGTTCCAGCGGTCGTATTCCCTGGTATAGAGAGCGAGGAATATCTCCTCTTTAGTCTGAAAATAGTTATAGATCGATGTTCTCGTAAAGGATGTGACATTACCGATCTCTTTTAACGTAATGTCCTTAAAGCTCATGGTCTTGTAGAGCTGTTCACACGCGCTGATTATCTCTTCTTTTCTGGCTGCAGTTAATTCCGGCGATCCTTTGGGCATATGTAAATCCTCTTTTGCGAATCATATTCTGACACCGTGTCAATATCATTCTACAATATTCTGACACCGTGTCAAGATACAAATCCGGAAACAAAAAGAGGCACCTTTGTGAAAGATGCCTCTTTGATAACTCAAAAACTGAGTGTGTTTTTCTTATTTGAGATAAGGATTAGGCCTCATCTTCAACCTTTCCGAAAAGGTTGAGTCTGAAGAGCATTGCCTCATCGTCAGGATCGGAGCAGGAGATCTTTGCGTTGCATACGATACCGCCCTCGATAAGCTTCATGATACCGGTCATCTGGCTGAGCTTGCTCTTAAGATTGAAACGGTCACCTTCGTCTGTGAGAAGAATAACGTTTCCCTTGCACTCATCAAGTGCCTTCATAAGTGTTGCTACGTCAATGTTGTCTAATACAAATGCTTTCATATTCTAATACCTCCTAGAGTATTGTTTTGTCCATATAACTTATCCCCAAGGCTTTTCCCTTGGACAGCCTAATAGTACACTTTCTCACTTTCTCAAACAATGGATTTGTTAAACAACTTGCATAATACAAAGACCTTGTTTTTGTGCATATCGCACATAACAAGGCCTTAAAAACAATCAATCTGACAAATATGCAATTTCCCGTAAACGCATTGAATACAGGCTTTTTACGGAAATTACTCGCTGATAAGCTTTCTCGCGTACTCAGTGTTATCAAGAGTAGCAAAGTAATCGTTAAGAGTCTGTGCTCTTCTGATCTCCTGAACGGATCCGTCCTCTTTGAGAAGGAGTTCGGAACACCAGAGTCTGCCGTTATAGTTGTAACCCATGGCAAATCCGTGAGCACCTGCATCGTGAATCGCAAGGTAATCACCCATGTCGATCTTCGGAAGCATTCTGTCTACGGCAAACTTATCGTTATTCTCGCAAAGGCTGCCGGTTACATCGTACTTGAAATCGCAGGGTTCGTTTTCCTTGCCGAGAACGGTAATGTGGTGATAAGCACCGTAGATTGCAGGTCTCATGAGGTTTGAAGCACATGCATCTACGCCGATATATTCCTTATAAATGTGCTTCTCATGAACAGCCTTTGTAATGAGCATTCCGTAAGGAGCGAGCATGAATCTGCCCATCTCTGTATAGATAGCAATATCACCCATGCCTGCAGGAACAAGAACGCGCTCAAACTGCTTTCTTACACCCTCGCCGATCACCATGATGTCATTTTCTGAATCCTCAGGCCTGTATCCGATACCTACACCGCCTGAGAGGTTTACGAATGAGAATTCGATGCCGACCTTCTGAGCGATCTCAACAACAAGTTCGAAAAGCTGTCCTGCAAGTGTCGGATAGTACTCATTTGATACTGTGTTGCTTGCAAGGAATGCATGGATACCGAACTTCTTAACGCCGTGAGCCTTAAGCTGTGTATATGCTTCAATGAGCTGCTCTTTGGTCATTCCGTACTTGGAATCACCCGGGTTATCCATGATGCCGTTGCTGAGCTTGAAAACTCCGCCGGGATTATATCTGCAGCTCATTGTCTCAGGGAACTGGGGTCCTAAGATCTGCTCAAGGAAAGGAATGTGTGTAATGTCATCGAGATTGATGATGCCGCCCAGATTGGCACAGAGTGCGTATTCTCTTGCAGGTGTATCGTTTGAAGAAAACATGATCGGGCCGCCTACAGCATCGGCAAGAACAAGTTCTGCCTCTGAAGAGCAGTCAAAACCGAATCCGTAGTCGTTGATGATGTCCAGAATATAAGGGTTGGGTGTTGCTTTTACTGCAAAGAACTCGTTAAAGCCTTTATTCCAGGCAAAAGCTTCCTTTACGCGCTTGCAGTTTTCACGTATTCCCTTCTCGTCATAAATATAAAACGGTGTGTGATGTGTTTTAGCGATCTCTTCGATCTGGCTCTTAGTAACAAAAGGCTTCTTTTCCATAGTCATAACCTCTAAAAAAACATATGAGGTAAGGTAACATTTTATTAGGCGAAATACAAGATATTTGTGCTATATTTACTCTGGAAGAAGGGTTTTCTTCACCAACAAACATTTCAGGGAGGTTTTTGATATGGATAACAGCAATATTCCTGAGGAGTATCGTCCGATATCTATGTGGGGTTATTTCGGATATGAGATCCTGTTCTCTATCCCGATCGTAGGCTTTATCTGCCTTATCGTTTTCGCAATCGGTGCGAAGAACGTAAACAAGAAGAATTTCGCAAGATCTTATTTTTGCTACACCATCATCGTATGCCTGATCGCAATCGTAATCTTTGCCATCATGATGGCTACAGGCGCAGCTTCCGCACTGTCGGAAACATTCTGAGTCATAAATAAGCAGCTTTATCAGACGGTTTCTTCAATAACCGTCTCGATCGCAACAGGATCTTCGTCTTGATCAAAATTACCCGTGATTCCGTAACCGGTATTCGGCACCATCTTTGAGTAAACGATATCTGCAGCAAGTACCAGCAGAAGGGTCAATGCCAATGGCAATAAGACCCTTCTGTTTATTTTACGGATCATATTATCGAGAAGGGGCGCAAGCACGTAGATAAACGCGAGCGCGCATATTCCGAATACAAAAAGTCCCTCTGCGCAGATCCTTCCGTGCAGATTGAGGAAGTATCCGTCGTAATTCCACCACTGCGCACCAAAGATCTCTTCCAAAGCCCAACCGGTAAAATACTCCACCGTACCGCAAAGCGTGACCGCAGACACAAAGAAGACAAACGGTCTTTTGCGCACTCTTGTCAAAAGGGTAAGAACGATAAGTCCTCCGACGCCGTAGATCGGCAGCCACGGTCCGTGAAGGACTCCGCGGTTTATGAGTTTTCCTTTCATAAGGAAGTAATACAAAAGTTCCCACATCCATCCGAAATTAGAGAAGATAAAGAACATTATGACAAGCGACAGTACCGAATAGTGTCTTAAGTAATGGATATTCTCAAGTGAAGGGATCTTACGCGTTTCAGGGATTGGAGATAATCTCGAAGGATAAGAAAGGCCCTTGGCTTCGCTCGCATAATTCTGCATCTTCAGCTTCAATGATTCTCTGTTCTCGTATTCTATCTCATCCTTGTTGTTCCAGAGGACTACGCCAAGGTTCTTTGCAAAGAATCTCTCATGGGGAGTATCAATCCCTTCAAGTTCAACAGCAGGCTTTTTAAGTGTCTCGATAACGTCGGAATACTTTTCTTCCAGAACTTCCTTTTCTGCCGCAGCAAAGAGATACTCATCATTTAGGATCTCAGTTCCGGGAATCTTCTTATCCTTGGCATACTTTCTGACCTTTGTGTAGAACTCAGTGTAACAGCATACGAAGTAAGGATTTGCATAAAGGATGTTGGCAATACCCAATGTAAAGAATCCGAGCACATACCAGCCCATAAGGCTCATAAACAGGGCAAAAACCTTTCTTTTATTGCCTCTCATCATTCTCCAGGACAACTTCAATGCCTCGACAGGTCTTACATCAGGGTTCTCAGCTATGATATAAGGCACGAGGATAAGTCCGCAGTGAATAACCGGGAAAAGACCAACCGACATGATCCCGATGATCTCAAATATCGTCTTAAGAGCCATTACCAATGAGGCTCTCGTCCATCTTTTAACTCTTACAAGATAAAGATATCTCGAGAACGGCACTTTCGAATATACACGTCCCTCAAGGAATATCCTTCGGCTCACGGCTACATATACGTTACGTATGTAGATCCAAGTGAATCCTGCAAACAGCAACATACCCGTAGCTATTATGATCTGGGCGATACTTTCGGAACCGGCAAACTGGACTACTATGGAATACAGGTTGGAGAAAATGGTATCTTCGACAACGTAATTTATTACCTGGTTTAAGATGCCTCTCGTTCTGCCAAACATCTCATTGACCTGTTCATTCTCAAAGCTTTTGTTATACAAAGCCTGTTCAATGCCTGTATAAAGCGAGTCTGCATCCTGGTCGATCGTGGTGTAAGCGTTTTCTATGCGCTTGATATCCTGGACACCGGTAAATTCATACACCGCATCAATAGTGTCGGTAATAACCTGTCTTCTTACACTGATAAGGTTATCTGACGTAAGGAATTCTGACTGGATGATCAGCGCGAAAAGGCATGCCGCAACGTACATCAGATAATGATGCTTAAAATTCCTTTTTGCATCCCGCTTGAGTTCTTTACGCGAGAAGACGAGTTTACCGCTTTCTGGCTCCAGTGTAATCCACCCCCATCATGGGCTTATTCTAACAAAAAAACTGCGCAAATCTCAATCGTTTGCGCAGTTCTTATTAATTAAATTTAACCCGGTAAAAAAACTGTCGTGAATTACATGCAGGTATATCCACCGTCTACAGGGAGATTAACACCTGTTACGTATGTTGTTGCGGGAGATGAAAGGAAGCAGATAGCTGTATCGAGCTCGCCGTCGTTGCCGTATCTCTCGAGAGGGATCATAGTTCTTGCATTAGCCTGGAAGAACTCTGAATCCAAAGTTTCCTTTGTAAGAGGGCTGTAGAAATAGCCGGGGCAGATTGAGTTAACTGTGATGCCGTACTTACCCCACTCAGAAGCGAGAGCTCTTGTAAGGTTAACTACGCCGCCCTTAGCTGCGTGATAAGGAGATGCCGGGGCAACCTTATTACCTACAAGGCCATACATAGAAGCGATGTTGATTACGCGGCCGAACTTCGCAGGGATCATTGCCTTCTTTGCAACTGCTCTTGCAAGTCTGAAAGTACCGAAGAGGTCGATGTCGATCTCGTTCATAAACTGCTCATCTGTGATGTCTTCTGCGGGAGCAACTGCGCCTGTACCTGCGTTGTTGACGAGGATGTCGATTCTGCCCATCTTAGCGATGATCTCATCGATTGCAGCGTCAACTGCTGCTGTATCTGTAATATCAAGCTTAACTGCAAGAGTCTTTACGCCGTATGTCTTCTCAAGATCAGCGCAAACTTCTTCAAGCAAGTTCTGACGGCGGGCGATGGCTACGATATTACAGCCCTGATTTGCAAGAGCCTTTGCCATCTGAACACCAAGACCTGTGGAGCAACCTGTGATAACTGCTACTCTACCCGTAAAATCAAAAATATTAGCCATAACTATTCCACCTTTTATTATTATTTTTGCCGGAGCTTTCCAACTCCACAAAAATTATACATAACCAATCTCAGTTCATTAAATCAAAACCGTTTGCTTTTTCGAGCAATTTTGTCTCTTACTGTGTCGTTTCCATTAACTTTTAATCTCGTTTGCAAATAAACCCCCGATAATGATTTTCAATTCACCATCCGTAAGGCGAACTGTCTGCAAAATGGTATAATGGCGTTACTCAATAAAAATTCACAGGAGGATCATTATTATGAAGTTTTTCAAAGGCAAGTGCGGAACAGTTGTAACCAAGCTTTTCGAGACCGAATGCGAAGGAGGTCCTCTTGAAGAACTTATTCCCAACACCACTGATGCTGCAGGCGAGAAGCACGTTCCCGTTATCAGCGTTAACGGTCAGGAAGTAACCGTCAAGGTCGGTGAGGTTGCTCATCCCATGATGGATGCGCACTACATCACTTTCGTTGCGCTTGAGACTGACAAAGGCGCCATTATCAGACAGCTTAAGCCCGGGCAGGATCCCGTTGCCGTATTCACGATCGGCTCTGATGAGAAGGTCATCGCAGCTTATGAATACTGCAACCTTCACGGTCTTTGGAAGGCTGAAGCTTAATTAAATCAAAACTGACAGGATAAGAATGGAAAACAAGCGTATTGCAGACACAAGTAAACTTACAAGATTCGAACTGATATTCATAATATTGGCGGCAACATTAACCATTACTGTTGTCTCCGCTTGTTCTCCATTATATCCTTATAACCCGTGGGATGACGTAAATGTCTTCTTCGTTCTGGGACGCGGCATCATACACGGCAAAGTCCCTTACAGGGATCTTTTCGATCACAAGGGACCTCTTCTCCACTTCATCTATGCATTGGCAGCACTGGTATCCGAACGTTCATTTACCGGTGTCTGGATCGTTGAGTGCATCTTGGCTTCCGTTTATTCCGTTTTCTCATGGAAGATCGTTAAGCTCTTTGCAGAAACCAGAAAGTACAACATCGTTCTCATGCTTTTGTTCCCCGGGATCATTTATTCTATGGGAATCTTTAACTTCGGCGGCAATGCCGAAGAGCTCTGCTTCCCTGTTATAACGGTAATGCTTTATTTCGGACTCAAAGCTATCGTTTCAGGGGACGGACTTCCGAAGAATAATGAAGCTGTAATCTGCGGCGTATTAACAGGTGTCCTGTTCTGGATCAAGTATTCATTCCTGGGATTTGTTTTAGGTCTGTGTATTTATATTTTATTAGTTGCGATCAAGCATAAAGATTTCAAAAGACTTTGGTCACAGGTATGGAGATTCCTTTTGGGGTTCGTTCTGATCTCGGTCCCCATCCTTGCATATTTCCTGTTTAACAATTCCATTTCTTATCTTTTGGAAGCTTATTTCCGTGTTAATCTGTTTTTGTATCATGAGACCACTGCACCAGGACTTGCAGGCATTCCGGTCATCAAGAACATATTCATTCCGATCATGTGCACCGTCTTCACGATCAAAACGGATTATACTTTTGGTATCTTAATGCTGCTTTCGGCACTTTCTGTTTTCTTCATCGGTAAAAAGCTACGTAAGAAGACAATCACATTGCTCCTGATCACTTTCATTCTTTCCGAAGGGCTGATCTTCTCCAAGACCACGTTTATTTACTATTACGGTTATATACTTTGCTACGGTTTCTGCATGGGTTTGATACCCTGTGTTGTTCTCATGAACAAACTTGCGGCAATGTATAAGAGGGATACACGTTTTATACCTGTAGTTATATCTGTTGTTTTAACGGCTCTTTATGGTTTTTCTATCATTAATTCGAAAAACATGTTTCTCATATTTGCTCCCAAGCAGAAACTTCCGCAGTTCCAGCTTGCAGAAACTATCAGCAAGACACCTGATGCAAAGATTCTTGTTTATGACTTCATCGACAGCGGTTATTACACTACTTCAGGAATCTTACCGTCAAACAAGTATTTCTGTTATCTGAACATTGAGCAAAACTATCCTGAGATATTGGAAGAGCAAAACCGTCTGATAGAGGAAGGATATTTCGATTACATAGTTACCACTTACTTTTATGAAGAAGACTGGGACAATTACGAGTATGTCCAGGAAGCAGCCGGACCTTATGTAAATTACATCCGCAATTCTGTATACGAAGGATATAAGTTATATAAAAGAGTACAGGAATAATGCATGGACAAAACTTCACTTAAAGACAATAATAAACTCTCAAAGTATGAACTGATGATCCTGTGGATCTCAGCCGTACTTACGATAACTTTCGTATCAACATGTTCACCGCTTTATCCTTTTAATCCCTGGGATGATGCCAACTGCTTCTTTACCATAGGCCGCGGCATGGTAAAAGGACGCATTTTATATAAAGACCTGTTCGATCACAAAGGACCTCTTCTTTATTTCGTATACGCACTGACGGCTCTCATCTCCGGCAGATCTTTTATCGGGGCATGGATCGCCGAGTGCATTATGGCAGGTGTCTTTGCGGTTTATTCATGGAAAACAGTTAAACTGTTTGTTTCCACATCAAAGAACTCTGTACTTCTCATTCCCGTTTTCATCGCAGTCGTCTATACGTCCAAGATGTTTAATTTCGGCGGCAATGCAGAAGAACTCTGTTTTCCTCTTATCACGATCGCTTTGTATAAAGGTCTCAAAGCTGTCGTCAAGGGCGACGGTCTTCCTGAAAAAGCAGATGCCTTGATCTGCGGCATACTTGCCGGCGCAATTTTCTGGGTCAAATATACATTTGTCGGATTCTTTGCAGGCTTCTGCCTTTTCATTATTGTTATGGCAATAAAGCGTAAGGCCTTCTTAAAGCTCTGGTCACTTATCTGGAGATTTATCACCGGACTCATAATCATTACCATACCGGTACTCTTATATTTTATTTTCACTAACTCACTTAATTATCTTTGGGAATCCTACTTCTATGACAATATGGCCTTCTATCTCATAAAGGGCGAGTCATCAAATCCCATCACAGGAATACCGGTTATAGAAAACATCGTGGTTACTTTCTGCTGCCTCATTAATTCTTCTCTGGATTACCCTTCATTCGGCATACTGATGCTGCTTTCTGTTGCATCTGTTTTCTTCGTCGACAAGCAGCACCGGCTGAAGACCGCACTGTTGTTCCTGGGTTCATTCATTCTTGCGGCAGGCTTCGTTTTCACAAGACCAGTTTATATTTACTATTACGGTTATATCCTTTGTTACGGATTTGGCATGGCAGCAATACCCTGCGTAAAACTGTTTGTCCACATTGAAAAAGCCGCCGAAAAGAATTTATCAAGATTAAAAGCCATCGTTCTTATCTTACCTGTATTTGCATTCGCTTTTACTATCTTCATGTGTAAGAACATGTACCTTATCTTCAAGCCTAAAGATTTTCTTGCCCAATTCCGCATGGCAGAGACGATCAACCAGACTGAAGACGCAAAGATACTGACTTACGACACAATGGATGCGGGCTTTTATACTGCAGCAGGACTCCTTCCGAGCAACAGATACTTCGGACCCGGCAAAAACCTTGAAAACAACTTTCCTGACATTAAGGAACAAAAAGACAGGCTTATTGAAGAAGGCTACTTCGACTATATCGTAACCACATATTTCCTTGAACCTGACTGGGATAATTATGAGCTGGTACAGGAAGAGGCTGACCTTTATATCGACTACACCGGCGAACCTATCCTCGACGGTCACAAACTCTACAAGAGGATCTGATCGTTATACCACCTGGAAAATATAGAACTTAAGATAATCCGTCTCAGGAACGTTCCAGAGTATCGGATGATCGGGAGCCTGTGTCCTTGCTTCGATCTGTCTTAAGCTTACGCTCGCATCTCTTGCAGCAGAAGCAAGCATCTTCCTGAAAAGTTCATCCGTCATGAAATGAGAGCATGAACATGTAGCAAGATAACCGCCTCTCGGAAGCAGCTTCATCGCCTTGAGATTGATCTCCTTATATCCCCTGCCCGCCGAATCCACAGTGTCTCTGGACTTCGTAAAAGCCGGCGGATCAAGGATTATGTAGTCGTATGTGTGATCTTTCCTTGCTGCCATATTCGTCAGCAGCTCGAAAACGTCCTCACAGACATAATCGATCTTATCCTGAAGTCCGTTCCTTACTGCGTTTGCTTTAGCCATCTCCACAGCCTGTGAAGATATGTCGACACTCGTTACGTGCTTTGCGCCGTTATAAGCGCAGTTAAGGCCGAATGAACCCGTATGTGTAAAACAGTCAAGTACGGTCTTGTCCTTTGCGATCTTTGCAGCAGCAAGCCTGTTATATTTCTGGTCGAGGAAAAAGCCCGTCTTCTGTCCATTCTCGACATCAACAGAATACTTGATCCCGTTTTCCGTTATCTCAGTAAGACAGGAATGATCGGCATCTCCATACCAGCCTTTGCCAAGTTCAAGACCTTCCTTGCTCCTTAAAGCAAGATCATTTCTCTCATAGATTCCTTTAAGCGGCTCGCCTATCTCCTCAAAGACAGTCATAAGCGCTTTATAGATAACATCTTTATTGAGCTCGATTCCGAGACATGCGATCTGTGTTACGGCAATATCGCCATATCTGTCGCACGTAAAACCCGGCATCTGGTCTGCTTCGCCGTGAATTATCCTGCAGCATTTGAAGTCGTCACCCGGCATGACAGTCTTACGGTACTGAACCGCATAAAGGATACGTCTGTACCAGAATTTCTGATCGAAAACATCGTTGCTGTTGCGTGATATGATCCTGACAGCGATCTTTGACTTCGGGTTATAAAAACCTGCACCCTGCCAGCTGGATCCTTCAAAACAGTCAACTATACAGCCGTCCGTGATATCACCTTCAGACGATACTATCTCGTCTCCGTATACCCACGGATGTCCGTTCTTCAATGACCTTGCAGCCTTTGATGTTATGCCAAGTTTTGGAAATGCTCTTTCTGACTTCATCTTACTTTTATTGCTTCCTTATCAAGCCCACGGATCCTGAGACTTAGGTGCTCTGATCATTGCAAGAAGCATCTGGTCTTCAATGAACCACTGATTGGTGGAAACCTTATGACGGAGCAGGATATGACGCTTTGTATCAGCTCCGGAAGATGAGATGAAGATCTTCATTCTGCCGTCGATCTCCTGGTCATAGCCCTTCTCTGTTTCAACCGTATAAGGCATTGTGGGAGTATAGTCATTATCCGGTGATGTTCCCTTGAAGAAGGAACGTACGATATGTTCACCGTCAGCCATTCTGTCAGCAAGGAACTGCTTCTCATATGTGGATAATCCATAGGGACCCTTTAGGTATTCAAGCATCTCATATGTCTCATCTTTATTGACATAGTAGTGCATCATTACCGCAAGGAACAAAGCTGCACCATATTCAGGTTCATTAAGTGATGCCTGGGGCATAGCCTTAAGCTCTTCAAGATTATTGGGAAGCTTATCAAAAGTAATGATCATAGGATTATCCTCCATATTTCTTTATCAGGGTTTTACCTACCACAAGATTATAACATTAAGACCGGGCATTCGCTTAAACATATGCCCGGTCTTAATCATACGGAGATTCCCATCATATCAAACAGCACTGCGCTTTTCTGAAGGGATGTCATATGCTGTAATGACGGCACCGAAGTCATCGACTATCTTCTTTACCTTGCCGCTGCCCATACCATAATTGCTGCATACATAATTCACTGAAACATGCTCATTGCAACGGAGGATCACGATACAGGCATTCTCAATGCTGCTCTTCATAAGTGAGTCAACCTTCTCCCAAAATGTACCGGCACAGACAGTGCTCCGTATTGTTTTGGTATCAATTGGAAGGAGCTTTATGCCGAGCTTCTCTTCATAGTATCTTCTGACAAACTCACACGCCTTACGGACATAGCGTCTTATTGTCCTGTGGGTATAGTAAGTCTCTTTGGCGACAGTCTGCTCGGAACTTCTGGACTCAAGATAAGCAACAGCTACCTTATACTCGTAGTCTTTCATATTTTTTGCTGCATAAGCCAGAGCATTATAGATGTTATCTCTTATACGAGCATAAATAACGGCGTATTCTGCGTAACCATTATCAGCAAGTTTTCTTACTGCCTTATCGATCATGTTTGGCCTTCTGAAAATATCCTTTACCGTGCAATTAAATTCGATCATAAAATACTCCTAAATACCATCAAGGTTTGCTACAATAAAACAAACATTCGTTTTCTTATGGGGTTATGATACCAAATCTTCAGCAGTAAGTAAATGATAGTTTTCGAACATAAAATCAATATATTGTGTTTTGACAGCTGCGAATGGTTGTTTTATCTCTATTTTATATTTAGGCATTAAGTTATGTTATGTGCTTAACAAAAAGTTTTTACTAATAAACCTGCAAAGCAGTTTTTTGATGATACAATTAATGTATTAACCAATATTCGAGGGCTTTATGAGGGTACGTTATCTTTCAGAGTTGATTGTGATATCCCTAATATTGGTGGCAATGATAATTGCTACGGTTTTCAAACGGAAAAAATTTCTCGAGAAGACCGCCTCCAGTCTTTTCAATGTTTTACTCTCGATTATCATTCCTCTTGCAGGAAACTTTCTTGCATTGTTTACCGATCTTGATTATATAGCCGAAGCCGGATATACAGTGATGCATCTCGGTGAATGCTTCCTGCTCTATAATCTGATGATATTTATTACTGATTACTGCGGCTTCAGATACAGGCGTTCTCCGGTTCAGATCATAACGATCGTTCTTCTCTCGCTTGTTTCATTATCTCTATTCCTTAACCCGGTATTTCATCATATGTTTACCACCAAAGCTTACTCATTGCCCGAAGGAGGAACTTACTTCGGAATAGCACCGGGCTGGGCAAAGCTATTGTGTTTCTGTCTGCTTGAATCCTATCTTGTACTCATGATCGCAATTCTTATAGACAAGTGTCTGAAGATATCCTCTGCATATAACGAACGCTATATCGTCATTATCTTCGCTATAGTCGCATATATGGTTTTCTTCTTCGCGTCATTTTCCAACAGACCGGTCAACTATTCGCTCATCGGATACATCATATGCGGATTCCTGCTCTTCCTCTTCACTTTCATTTACAAGCCGGCATTTATCAGAAGAAAACTTGCTGACTCGGTTGTCGGAAACCATACCGACGGCATCATCTTCTACGATACTGACGTAAACGCGCTTTATGCCAACGACAGAGCTTATGAGATCCTTCACATAGGATCAGGCGATCCGGATAAGTGCACCGACAAGCTGATCGAAGTTATGGGCGGCGGCGATCTCGGTGTTGATTTCGACATATCAACGCGTTTCAAAGACAGCGAAGACGAAAAATATACATATATCCGCATCACTCACCGTTTGATGAAAGATAAAAGGAATCTTGATATTGGTTCCTTCTTCTCCATTCATGACAACACAGAGCAGGTAGAACAAGACGAAGAAAGACAGTACCTCGCTACACACGATATTCTTACCGGCCTTTCAAACCGTATAAGTTTTGAAGAACAAGTCAGGGAGATCATTAACGCTAATCCCAATGAATCCTACATAATGCAGGTATCGGATATCAATGACTTTAAACTTATTAACGATATCTATGGCAGAGATAAAGCTGATGAAATCCTCAAAAAGATAGGAAACGATCTCAAAGAATTTGCTCATCCCGGTTCTGCAATCTGCAGATGGAGAGGAGACATTTTCTGTGCATTCCTCAAGAAATCCACTCTTAATATCGAGGCTCTTGAAAAACAGGTCATGGATACATGGGCTTCTTCAGGAATCATCAATTCTCGCGTAATCATTCACTTAGGTATTTTTGAGCCCTCTGATGAAGATATGAATCTTTCAGTAAGCGCAATGGTCGACAGAGCACAGCTTGCAATCTCCGGAATAAAGAACGATTACAACCGCTGCGTAGCCGTATATGATGACAATCTCAGAAAAGACAAACTCTGGGAACAGCAGATCACAGCAGAACTTGATTCAGCTCTGAAGGACGGTCAGATCATTCCTTATCTGCAGCCTCAATACCATGCAGACGGACATCTTGAAGGCGGCGAAGTTCTTGTAAGATGGAAGCATCCTCAGGAAGGTATTATTCCTCCTTTCAAGTTCATACCTATATTCGAAAAAAACGGTATTATTGCCACAGTAGACAAATACATCTGGAGAAAAGCCTGTGAGATCCTGGCTGACTGGGCAAAGCGCAAAGACGGCCATGAGAAACTCAGTCTCTCGATCAATATCTCACCTAAAGATTTTTACTTCATGGATATTTACGAGGTCATTACCGAGCTCGTAAAAGAGTATGATGTAAGCCCACGTCTTCTTCATCTTGAGATAACGGAAACATCCGTCATGAATAATGCGACCGAACACATAAAGACGATCAACAGACTTCGTGACTACGGATTTACCGTAGAGATGGACGACTTCGGAAGCGGCTATTCATCACTTAACATGCTTAAGGATATGCCTGTAGATATTCTCAAGATTGACATGGTATTCCTCGGCAAGACTGATGATTATAAGAAGTCCAAGATCATCCTTAACAGCATCGTCAACATGGCAAACAATCTCGATATGCCTCAGATCACCGAAGGCGTTGAGACCAAAGAACAGTTCGAGATGCTTAAAGAAATGGGTTGCAAACTCTTCCAGGGTTACTTCTTCTCAAAGCCCGTTCCGCTCGATGAGTTCGAAAAGCTTCCGCTTATTTGGGAATAAACTATTTAGCACAGGTATTATGAGTCCGTTAATTTGAAACATCGCCGTTATAGTACAACGTGTACAGGGCATCTGATTGTTCTTCACCCATTATGGTAACGATAACACTTTCATCGTTCCAATCAACTTTCCAATTGGATTCACACATAGATTTTCCATCATTAGACAATGAAAAATCAACACTGCATATCTTTTTATTCTTATCATCCTTTAAAACGATCCTGCCATCCTGAGAGCCAAACGGCCAATCCGGACTGCTTGTAGCCTGTAATTCAACAACATACTGCCCGTTGGTCTGAGTATCCTTAGTACGTGGTATATGATCGACTATTTCTATGAGAAACGGAATAGCTGCAATATGAAGTATTAATGCTGCAAAGGTGATCAAACACGCTATAAGACAACCGTGAGATTTCGGTTTTGATTCATTAACACTTATATCTGTCTGATTGTCCATGCTTCACCTTTTCTGATCTTGATTGATGAGTTCTCACGGAAATTACAATCCCGCACTAAATGAATAAACATTACTTTTTCCGAGTCTGTCGATTATGCGTATCTGTGAGTTATCGTAGCCCAAACCGGGAACAATTATAGTGCCTTCCAATTCTTCATCCGAAACCACATATCCTTTTACTGACTGAAAAAGCACATCCACGACAATTACTACCATATCATCTTCAACCAGATACACATGGTAATGCTGAACATCATTGTATTTATCGATTGCTTTATGTAAATAGCTGCTTTTATCAGCCAATTCATAGATTTCAGTCATGCTGATATCATACGGGGTTTCCACTTCATCACTTGAGTAGTTTTCATTTACGACCGCTGCTATTTCGGTCATAACTTCTTCCCGTTTATTATTTGGCATCATATAATTGCAGGATGAAAGCAACACGCTAACACTTAGTGCAAATATCAAGATAAAGACTTTCTTCTTTAATTTTCTCATTTCAATCTCCACTTATAAAAATATACGATTCCGTTCTATTATCCTTACCATTATTTAAACCGTATATTAGCCGGGAGCCTGAAATTTCAATAAGACTCCCGGCAAAATTTATGCGCCTATCGATACGAGAACACCTGACAATAAGCAGATCGCTATGTATGAGATCGAAGTAAATATAACTCCGGCTCTGAAGTGAGTCTTTCCGCGGTGTACTGTCGCAATGGTAAGTCCTGCAGCAAAACCAAGCGCAAGAGTTCCCCACATCGCCAGGATCCTCTTGGGAGTATATCCGTAGATGCTGTAATACAATCCGAGCTTGCTCATTGATATAACTGCAAAGATTATGCTCTCTGACATGAGAAGCGTTACAAGTATCTTGGCAGGAACAGCGAACTTGCCGTTCTGATCGGATTTACCAAACATAATGATAGCCAGATAGACACACATGTTTACGGCCATTATTCCGACGAGTTCGAAAAATCCTTCCCTGGCATAATGTGATACCAGCATTCCCTCCGGAATATCGCCTACAAAACCTCCGAGCATATAAGCGAGTCTTTTTATGAAGAACAACGCATACAACGCTACAAACACACCTGCGGCTATATAGACTATGGTTGCGGAAACAGTCTTTCCCTTGCCGATAAACTTGCCAAGCTTTGCACCGACTCGCTTCTCCCTCTCGCCGTCCGATTTAGCACTTCTGGACATGAGGCCGTAAAGATAGAAACAGACAGGAACGGCAAATATCGCTCTCGGAATGATCTCATAGATTTCCAGTTCGTTCAGATATTTTTCGAGATTCGAGAACAGGTCGCTGAAGAACATTCCGATATCATCATCTATGGATGCCATGAGACTTACCGCTGTGATAAGAAGCACAAGCATTACGGGGATAAAGATGATAAGACCTACGGGATTCTTCCTTGGAACTCTCTCCTCACCTTCAACAGAAGCAGGTCTCTTAAAGCATTTCCAGTCAACAACAAAATTCGGGAATCCGGCAAATGACTTAACATAGAATCCGTGAATAAGGTCAGCCGGAATAAAACCTGAGGTCTTCCCTCCGAGCAGTATCTCATTGGAGATAAGAACCGAGTATACCGCGCAAAGATGCATTGCAAATACGGATAATGCCTCATTGGGTCCGATCGTTGCTGTAAGACCTGAAAGAAAAGTCATCGCATACCAGAAGAACGTTTCTCTCGAAGGGGTCGCGTTAATGCCTCTCCAGCCCCTTCTCACGATCTCATTTACCGCGATGAAGAGCAGGGCGATTATGGGGTATGCCACTGACCAGGAAAGCCTGTTGCCATCTATAATGAACTCGTTTCCCGAAGGAATCATCAGCCTTACATAAGCGTATGCTAAAGGATAGGCCAGGATAACTCCCAGCCTTTGGAATATGATTTTTTTGTCCACTTGTGATCAGTCCTCTCTGAACTCTAGAATATCTCCGGGCTGGCAATCCAGCGCCTTACAAATATCGTTTAACGTCGAGAATCTTACGGCCTTGGCTTTCTGGTTTTTAAGTATTGAAAGGTTAGCCTGTGTTATTCCGATCTTCGCAGCGAGTTCGCCGGAGGAGATCTTACGTTTTGCCATCATTACATCAAGATTTACAATAATCATGTCTTTCTCCTCCTTTCTCAGATCGTAAGGTCCATTTCTTCTTTCATTGTAATCGCTTTTGCGAAAACAACTCTGATGCTCAAAACAACAAGTGCCATAAACAGAGCTACCACTGATAAGATCCAGCATCCGTTCCAGATAAAGCCACCTATAACACAGTCTACCGCAATACCTACAAGTGAAGCCGTAATGATCGTCATGAGCTTTGTGTTCTCTCTGTCAAAGACCTTGTCCTTGCTCATGTTGTGAAGCATCTTATATAACGGAATGAGAACTACATAACCGCCAATGGTACCAAGATAGAATACCACAATAAGTGCAATTACCAGCCTGATATCAAAAACTTCTGCCCAGCAATAAGCTATATATTTAGTAATGATAACTCCGAAAACGTCTGCTACTACAGCCATGGCAGTGAAAAGAATAGTCGCTATCTTTGCCCACCTGAGTATAACGTCATCATATCGCATATAATCTTCCTCCCTAAAACAGACTAAGCATGCCTTATGCCAGTATACTAACACAGGCTTTTTCGTTTTTCAAGAGTTTTTTATCGTTTTTCGATATATTTTTCTTGTTTGGCATTTTAGAGGAAAACAAAAACGGGAGCCTGACATATCAGACTCCCGCCAAGCAGCACAGATTAAGGCTTATTTCCTTGTAACTCCGTCGCCGTAGATAGTGGTCCAGTCATCTCTCATGGAGACAGGGATCCAGTTATTCTCTTCGCAAAGATCTCTCATCTTATCTGCCTTGGATGTGTTTCCGTTTTCGCGCACAAGATCATCACAACAGAGCATGAATGCAAGGCTCTTATACTTATTGTTTGTTATCGTGAAGTTGGCCATGGCTGAATCGCCCGTGCTGTTGCCGAATGAGAGGACAGGCTGAATGCCGATCTCGGTCATGATGGCCGTTACCTTATTCATGTCGAGAGTCTTTATAATGAACTCTCCTCCCGTAACAAGCTTATCCTGTGATGTAAACGTATACTCCATACCGTCTGTAGCGCCCTGGTTTGTGGCTACAAGGAGCTCGTCAGATCCGATGATCTGATTTCTCGGAATGTCCACAGAATCCTTTATAAGGCCTCTTACTATAAGTCTGTCGGTACCGCTTACGATATAGACCGTAAAATCATTTGCCTGAAGATAATCGATGACCTGGATCATCGGCTTATAGAATGCCTCTCCCCTTGTCATGCCGTTATAGCCGGGAGCGGGCTGGTTCTTAAACATCTCTACATAATCTTCAAACTCATCGATCGTCATGCCTGCAAAGGCCATTGCAACAGCCTGTCCGTGTTCGATCATGGATACCTCAACGTTCTTGTCACCGTCGAATTTTGCCTGAAGACGCGTGGCAACATCCTTCTCGAATGTTGAAGCCTTATCCTTATATTCAGGATCTTCAAGTACACGGTATACCAGGAGGCAGTGATCGAAGTAATAAGGATCTGTCTCGCAAAGGATAGTTCCGTCCATATCGAAAACCGCGATCCTGTCTTCAACGGGAATATAATCAGGGCTGTTCTCATCAGTTACGGCTTCAACATAAGAGACAAGTGCTTCTTTTGATTCCGCACCTGCAGTCCACAGCGACAGTGCATCAACTTCTTCTGCTTCTGTTGTCTCCGTAATCTCAGTTTCTTCAGAAGGGATCGTGCTTTCGGTGATCTCTGTTTCCGATGAAGCTGCTGTGGGAGCTTGGGTTTCATCCGGCTTACCCGTGACGGAACCTATTATGTTCTTCACGCCTGCAATAACCAATACAAGAGTTAGAAGGAATGAGATTGCTACAAATGTCGCTGCAACGGCCTTCCAATTCCTTAACTGTTTTTCCTGTCTGTCCATTTTTACTCCCTCCATGTTGAGCTTATGCTTTTATTCTATTGTTTTATTGTTTTCTATCTTTTGGCATTAAGCAAACATTCCGTTTCTAATATATGTCCTTATTCTTTATGCCTGTTTGATTTAACCATTCGGGAATTACCCGGACAATTATCAATGAATGCCGGCAATGTTGATTAAGCAACACACGAAACCAATTCAGTTGAAAAAGGGGTGGAACAATTCCACCCCTGAAAAACAGCTAACAATTCTTACTGCTAATTAATCTCTTATCCAATCGACAGTGATCTCGCGGACACCGTCGTCATCTCTCTTCCTGATATATTCAGGAGCAACCTGCGGGAACATGGCGCAGCTTAAGATGTCCTCTTCAGACTTTGCAATATCGCTATACTGCTCTTTGATGGATTCAAGTTCAGGCTTTAACCGGTCAGCAGGACGGCAGGAAAGTACTTCGTCATCACCTATTGCCATCTTTCTGACTTCCTCATTTACCTTTCCGGGAAGCTCACCGTATTCACCGCGGAGAAGGCCCTTGGATTCTTTGGTAAATGTCTTATAACGTCCCATAAGCGTATTGAATACGGCCTGCGTGCCTACGATCTGGCTCGTAGGAGTTACGAGCGGAGGATAGCCGAAGTCTTCCCTGACTCTCGGAACCTCAGCAAGAACCTCATAAAGGCGGTTCTCGGCATTGGCCTGCTTAAGCTGTGAGATAAGGTTTGAGAGCATTCCGCCCGGGACCTGATAGATAAGCGTATTGGGATCTACACGGAGAACCTTGGAACTGATAAGTCCCTCCTTCTCCATCTTCGCAGCAACACCTCTGAAGTGAACTGCAGCATCATTAAGCTTATTAAGATCAAGACCGGTATCTCTGTCTGTACCTGCGAGCGTTGCAACGAGTGATTCTGTTGCAGGCTGCGAAGTGCCATTAGCAAAAGGAGACAATGCACAGTCAACGATATCAACGCCTGCCATTGCAGCCATGAGATATACCATTGAACCCGTACCTGTCGTGTTGTGCGTATGAAGGTGAATCGGAATGGATACCTTCTCCTTCAGTTTCTTAACAAGGCTGTAAGCATCGTTAGGAAGCAAAAGGTTTGCCATGTCCTTGATGCAGATCGTATCTGCGCCCATCTGCTCAAGTTCTATTGCCTTCTTAACGAAGTACTCCTCGTTATGTACGGGGCTTACAGTATAGCTCATTGCGGCTTCTACCATTCCGCCGTACTTCTTTACTGCCTTGATGGATGCCTCCATGTTGCGGACATCGTTTAAGGCGTCGAAAATACGAACTACGTCAATACCGTTTTCGATGGACTTGCGGCAGAACGCATCAACCATGTCATCTGCATAGTGGCGGTAACCCAAAAGGTTCTGACCGCGCAGGAGCATCTGGAGTTTTGTATTAGGCAACGCTTTGCGGAGAGTCCTTAATCTTTCCCACGGATCTTCACCGAGGAATCTCATGCAGGCATCAAATGTAGCTCCGCCCCAGCATTCAATCGACCAGTAACCGATGCTGTCTAAGACTTCACATGCAGGAAGCATGTCTTCCAGCTTCATTCTGGTTGCCGCCTGTGACTGATGCGCATCTCTTAAGATCGTATCAGTGATCATCAAAGGCTTTTTGATCTCGAAAAGTTCACTCATCAAAGAACCCTCACTTAACTTCGAACAATACGTCACCGCCGGCAACTGTACCGCCTGCAGTGCAGTTAACGGAAGCAAGAGTTCCTGCTACAGGAGCGGTGATCTCGTTTTCCATCTTCATAGCTTCGAGAATGAGAACAACATCGCCTGCCTTAACTGCATCACCCTCATTCTTGAGGATCTTGATGACAGTACCGGGCATCGGTGCAACTACAGAACCTGAAGATACTGCCGCAGGCTTTGAAGCTGCCTTGGGAGCTGCTGCAACAGGTGCAGGTGCAGCGGGTGCGCTCTGTACTTTTACAGGCTGTACGGGAGCACCCTTGCTTCCGATAAGCTCAACATCCATCTCATATGTCTTGCCTTCAACTGTAATACGATATTTGCTCATTTTGTTATTCTCCTAATTGATATTTATGATAAGAAATCTTGTTGTCTTCAATATACTGCTCAAGACTGCTCTTTTTAGCTTCCTTGAAGGAACGTACGATAACGTGATTTGTATCAACACCGTTCTCTTCTGCTATTGCAGCAACTGCCATTGCCACGATCAATGATTCTTCCACAGGCTTTAGTCCTCCTTATAACGGGATATTGCCATGCTTCTTATAGGGCAATGAACGTTCTTTTGTCTTAAGCATATTGAATGCTTCTGAGATCTTGGATCTTGTCTCTTCAGGAAGGATTACTTCGTCAACATATCCGTGTTCAGCAGCAATGTAAGGATTCATGAACTTGTCATTATATTCATTAAGAAGTTCTTCCTTCTTTGCAGCAGGATCTTCCGCATTCTCGATTTGTTTCTTACCGATGATGCTTACGGCACCTGAAGCACCCATAACTGCAATCTCGGCAATAGGCCATGCATAAACCACGTCAGCGCCAGTTCCCTTACTGTTCATTGCAATATAAGCTCCGCCGTAAGCCTTTCTCATAATGAGACTTACCTTCGGAACCGTAGCTTCGGAATAAGCATAAAGGAGCTTAGCGCCGTGACGGATGATACCGCCGTGTTCCTGCTGTGATCCGGGCAGGAATGCCGGAACGTCAACCAGTGTAAGGAGCGGGATATTGAAGCAGTCGCAGAAACGGATAAAGCGAGATGCCTTATCTGATGCATTGATCTCCAACGAACCTGCCATATACAAAGCCTGGTTTGCGATGATACCGATAGTCTCACCGTCAAGACGGCCGAAGCCGATGATGATGTTCTTCGCAAATGATTCCTGGATCTCAAAGAAGCTGTTCTCATCTACAAGAGAATTGATAACGTTTCTGACGTCATAGGCCTTCTTTGAATCAGCAGGAACGATCGAACTTAGTGAAGCGCTGTTATCTACTGCCGTGCCGGGAACTGTCATGGAGTCATCGAGATTGCACTGGGGCAGATATCCCAAAAGCTGACGTACGCCGTTAAGGCATGAGAGATCATCAGGATATACAAAGTGGGCAACACCTGATGTTGAGCTGTGAACCGCAGCACCACCGAGATCTCCTGAAGAGATGACCTCACCTGTAACAGACTTAACAACTGCAGGTCCTGTGATGTACATCTGGCTGTAGTCAGTCATGAAGATAAAGTCTGTGATTGCAGGAGAATAGCAAGCACCACCGGCACAGGGTCCCATAATTACAGAGATCTGAGGGATAACACCTGATGCGATCGTATTGCGGTAGAAGATATCCGCATAACCTGAAAGGCTGTCGATACCCTCTTCTATCCTTGCTCCGCCGCTGTCATTGATGGAAATAAAAGGAGCCTTCATCTCCATAGCCTTATCCATGGCTCTGCAGATCTTCATTGCGTGAGCTTCACCCAATGAACCGCCTCCTACCGTAAAATCCTGAGACGATGCGAAAGCAAGTCTGCCGTGAATATATCCGTAACCCGTAACTACACCGTCACCGGGTTTCTTTTTCTTTTCCATTCCGAAATCACTGCAGCGTGATGCGATCTGGTCGTTGATCTCAACGAATGTGCCGTCATCGAAAAGAGCTTCCATTCGCTCTCTTGCAGTCAACTTGCCGGATGAATGCTGTTTTGCAATTCGGTCCGGACCGCCTGCAGCAGCCACGTTCTCCCTGCGCTGGTTGAGCTGGCTGATACTGTCCTGCCATTTCTGATCCATTATCAACTAATCCTCCAATAGAATACTTTGGATAATATAACGATATACATTATATTCATTTTATTTTGATTATCAAACTATTTTATTTGATTTTTTGAATAAAGATAGTAATAAGTACACATATTCTTATGTGATTAATACTCGGTACGCACCGAATCCAGACCGTAGATCTCTTTGAATCTTCTCTCGTCTTCAGATGACCTGATCACCATGACCTCAACAAAGTGACCGTCCTTCTTATTCTTGAAGCCGGCAGTTTTCTCACCGGTGCAGATGGAACTCCTGATAACAGCATACTGCGTCTCAGGATCAAACTTTATCTCATCTTTCAGATTCTTCTCGTGTTTAAACAACCGCATAATAAAACCGGTCCGTATCAGGATAATTGGATGGCTATTTACCAGCTTGTGACTGATATTTATAAATCTCCGAAATGAATATATCATATCGGCTCTTTAAGGGCACTAGCCTTATGCCTCTACCTGATATAATTCAGGCTGCTTTTATCTTGATTATCTGTTCTCCTGTCTTGATGGGAATTGCTCTTGTGTCACCCAGCTTCATCATCTGATATGCAGCATTTACGTCTGCGTTAATGAAGATCCCGCTGTTGCTCTTAAATAATCCTCGTTCTACCCTTCGTGTCTTGTCATAGTAAGTTCTGGTTGGCTTTTCTCCGTCAAGATAACTCGTTCCGCTTGTGTAACTCTCGCGTACGGTTTTTACCTCTATGCCTTCAAGTCGTGCTTTGTATGTGATCATGTCCGTAAGTGTCTTATACGGTATGGATACAAAGTTCTGGTTTGTTATGTTTCCCATGTGCACTTTCTGTTTCCATCCGTGATTGGATCCTATCACTATGAGTCCGACACCTGAAGAGACGGCCATGTTAACTATCTTCCTGCTGGCCTTGTGCATGTAGTCTTTTACCTTGCGGTTCCTTTTTGCCGTAAGCTTATTCAGTCTTTTGGTCCTGTTCTTTCCGTTATATACTTTTGCCTCCTTCTGCGTATGCGCTCTTGCCTTGTTGTAGTACTGGTTTATCGATTTCAGCGGTTTCCCGTTGATTAGCACAGGCCTGTCTTCGGAATCCCATGCGGCTGCTATGAGATTGTTTACTCCCAGGTCTATTCCCATGACCTTTGTCCCTCTTGCAGCCTTTTCCTCTTTCTCATACATCAGACTGATAAGGACAGAATCCTTGAACGTCTTTATCCTTATCTGTCTGACTGAACTGTGTCTTGCACGTATGTGTATACCACTGAGGAATTTAGGCATGGTTACATTACCATCCTCATCCACTTTGAAGTTCTGACTGGTTATCACAAGAGAACCTCTTCCTGTTTTCGGGTCCAGATATCCCGGTACATGTGGATGCTCATTGAACTTCTTCGGATCTTTCCCATATTCTGCTGTCGCCCTGTAGAACGACTTCCACTCTCTGCATTTCTCCTGTATGCATATCTGACTGCATGTCGCATACGGAACGTCTTTATATACTTCCGTTCCTTTCAGATACCAGCTGAGAAAATATGCATCGGCTATATATCCGTTGTCGGCATCGATATAGCGTAATCTCTTATTCTCAGAGCGTGATGCATTGTATTCCGTGATGCCGCTGTTTATCGCTCTGATGAGTTCATCTTCCCAATCCTCAAGTGCTTTACCGTTCTTTATCTTCGTATGGATGCGGTAGCACTGCTTTATCAGGTAGTTGACACTGTTGGAAAGGTTCTTCACTTTATAGCAGTAACCGTCTATCTCGTGAAGAAGCTTCTTATTGTTATGTCTTTTAATCCTGTGTTCTTCCGAGAGTATCATGTTACATGCCCCTTATCTCTATGTGACGAATGAAAGCGGCGGTCTTGCCGATATATCGCTGTTATGTACTGTCAGCCTTCTGCTCATTATCTGTACGAACATCAGGCTTATGTTTTCCGTCTTGCTTCTTTTGTTGTTTGCTATCAGGTTATTCCAGATGATGTAATGCTCCAGATGTTTGGTCGATACTCCGTGAAACCTGTCGATAAAGCTTTTCAATGAACTGTGGTATGCATTGATGCGTTGGATACCGTAAGTAATGCCATTCTGTTTTGTTATGCGTTTACCCGTATTCGTCTGTATCAGTCGGATATCTTTATTTCTTGCCAAAAGCCGGTATGCTTTCTCGTTATCAGTACACAGCACTGCTGAAGGAGAGACAATACCGCTGAACACGTCTATCAGGCATTCCGTACTTACCTTGCCAAGCTTAACGGGTTTTGCGAACGCGATCCCTTCAACATCAACGGCACAGGGAACACACACCTTTTCTGATGACAGACCTTTCCTGTGTATATTATTTCCTCTCTTATGTGCTTTCCTTGGCATTATGAACTGTCTGCTATTTTTATGGTTACCCTTGTAGGAAACGTTAAAGAATGTCTCATCGGCTTCAACTGTTCCGTCAAGACATACTCTGTCAGTTACTTCCTGCAGAGCATCCAGTATCTTATGCCGCCAGTAAAAGGCTGTTGTTACCGATATGGAACATTCTTCAGCAGTTTTCTTAAGCGTCTTTTTATCCGTCATGCATTTCAGATACTGAGCCCAAACACTCAAGTTCTTTCTAGTACCAGAAGTAACGGAGCAGGAACTCGGTATAAATGATCTCTTGCAATCACGGCAGAGGAAACGCTGAATACCGTCTTTACGCTTACCGTTTTTAACAACATGAGAACCTTCGCAAAAGATACATGTATTACCATCGCAAATACGTGTTTCGATAAGGAAATCCTGAATGTTATCCTCGTGTACATTTACGGTATTGGAAAGAGTTGTGTAGAACACGATACGGTCAGTGAAGGATAATTTCTTATATGCAGCAAAGACTTCTTTCAACTCTGACATCGTACGGGCTCCCTTCAAAAACAAACAAACGTTCTATGCATATAATAGTGCTAGAACAAATGTTTGTCAACTGCGGAATTTAAAAGAGCCAATTGGATTATAACACGCAAAGCTTAACTGCTCTTTATCCCAGAGCTACATCGAGAGCCATCATGAGACTGAAACCGACCGCAAAAGCGATGACACCGACATTGGAATGTTTTCCCTGGCTCATCTCAGGGATCAGTTCTTCAACAACCACATAAAGCATCGCTCCTGCTGCAAACGAAAGCAGATACGGCATGGCAGGAACAACCAGGCCTGCGATCAGAACAGTGAGCCCTCCGAAAACAGGTTCTACTGCTCCGGAAAGAACACCCAGAACAAATGACTTAGGTTTACTCTTACCTTCCGAAAAAAGCGGCATCGAGATTATCGCACCTTCGGGGAAATTCTGAATGGCGATACCTAAAGCAAGCGCCAGTGCACCGCCTGCTGTTATATGTGCGGATCCGCTCACGAGTCCTGCATATACGACGCCTACTGCCATACCTTCAGGAATGTTATGAAGCGTAACTGCCAATACAAGCATAACTGTACGCGTCAGCTTACTCTTAGGACCTTCCACCTGGTTTATGTGAACATGAAGATGCGGGATTATATGGTCAAGTAAGAGAAGGAACAGTATTCCGAGCCAGAAGCCAATGAACGCCGGGAGAAAAGCAAACCTTCCTTTATCAGAAGACTGTTCAATGGCAGGAACGATAAGACTCCATATGGAAGCAGCTACCATTACCCCTGCCGCGAATCCGGTCAGCGCCCGCTGTATGCTTTCCTTCAGATCTTTCTTGAGGAAAAATACACATGCCGCGCCTGCTGCAGTACCGACAAACGGGATAAGGAGACCCAGTAAAACTGTTTTCAACATTTCTATACCTTCTTCATATAACCGAGCTTACCGTGCTCAATGCATAATACATAATCACAGCACATTTCAATGAGTTCCGGATCATGTGTTGCCACAAGTACAGTATTACCTGAATCAGCAAGACTTTTCAATAGTCCTCCGACTTTTTCCATATGTGAGAAATCCAGTCCTGATGTAGGCTCATCGAAGAGCATGAGTTTTGCATCGGCTGCAATGGCGGATGCTATGGCAACTCTCTGCTTCTGTCCTCCCGACAAAGCCATCGGATGCTTGTCCTTAAATTCCAATATGCCGAGACTGTCTAAGATCTCATCGCAGCGTTCCTTGTCGTCTTCGTTCATTGAAAGAAGGACTTCGGATTCCACGCTGTCAGTAAACAGCTGATGATTTACATCCTGCATTACCATATAACTCAGTTTAAGTCTTTGTTTTCCTTTATATTCTTTTCCGTATGCTTCGATAACGCCTTTGCATTCTTTCTCAAGACCGCATACGCACTTAAGAAAAGTCGACTTGCCTGTTCCGTTCTTACCGATAACTCCGATAACGGCCCCTTTGGGCAGAACAAGCCTGGGAATGCATAAGCTTAAGTTCGGATCATCTTCTTTAAAGCTCTTCTTCCAGAAAAGATACGGGTTCAGATGATAAGAAAAATAAAAATCTTTTAGGACGATACCCTCTTCGTTCTCAGGAAGATCAGTTACCTTGTCACAATCACCATCACATTCACAGTCTCCATTGCATGACGGCGACAGGATATCGGGTACTACAAGCGGTCTGAGCTTAAGTTCATTGATCTTTTCGCTGTCAAAAGATGCGAATTCGGAACCGCTCCATTCGTGAGCTATATTACCGGAATCCATATAGATGACCCGGTCAACAAGTTCTTTCAGATACCAGAGCCTGTGTTCGGAAATAACTATAGTCTTTCCTTGTGATTTCCAAAGAGCTATCTGATCGCGAAGTTTTGCAATAGCCCCCTGGTCAAGATTTGACGACGGTTCATCCAGAAGTATTATCTCAGGCAATAACGCAGATACGGATGCACAAGCGATGCTCTGCTTCTCTCCTCCCGAGAGTTCGAAAAGGCTTCTTCCGAGAAGCTTTTCAATATGCATCTGATCCACAATATTTTTCTTGCGTTCCAGGATTTCCTTGGGATCAAGACCGATGTTCTCAGGTCCGAAGACGATCTCACCATCCGTATCGATCGAAAAGAACTGGCTTCTCGGATTCTGGAAGACCGTACCGACGACGCCTGCAAGTTCATATAGTTCAGTTTTAGCAACATCACGGCCGGCTACTGTGACCTTTCCTTCCAGATCACCCTGATAGTAATGCGGTATCAGGCCGTTGATAAGTCTTATTATGGTAGTCTTACCAGAACCTGACGCGCCGGTCAGAAGAAGCGTCTCCCCACTGGCAATATTCAGTGAGATGTCATTCAGCAGTCCAAGTGCAGAACCCTTGTATTTGAAGCTTACATGTTCAATTCTAATAATATTCTCACTCATAAGAAGTACTTATACACCACAAAGATTACTGCTACAGCTGTAAAAGCGGTTATGAGAAGCCAGTCGATGAGACGCAGTCTCAATTCCGCAACGCTGGTTCTTTTTACCTTTCCGCCAAGTCCCCTCGTAATTGCGGCTGCGGACAATTCATCTCCGATGTTTACGCATGAAAAGAGCAAAGGGATCATCCGGTATTCGATCATCTTTGCAGCGTTTCCGCCGCCTAATGCAATACCTCTCATCTTCATTGCGTCACTTATAGATGCGTATTCTTCCTTGATAGTCGGGAAGAATCTCATGACAACCGCCAGAGATATAGCAATACCGTCAGGAACCTTCATCTTCTGCATAGCCGACATGAACTCATCGATCTTCGTTGTCCTGATCACATACCAGGCAGTTATAAAACACGGCAAAAACTGGACAACAATACCGCTGTAACCTATAAGAAGCGACTTGAATAATCCGGTTGATTCCTCCGAGAGAAAAGCAAATGTCAAAACAAGAGCCGCAATATATAGGAACGCAAATCCGAACGCACTCGTGTATTTCTTCTCGATTATGAGAAGAATGATCGGAATCAGCGTCATGGCTATCTTTAAGCCCCACAGAAAAGGTGTCGTGGCGCTCAGCATGACAACCGCCGAGACGATCAGGATCATGTAAAACTTTGTTCTCGGATCAAGCTTCATCAGACGATTCCGGCCTTCTCAAAGTGCTTCTTAACCACTGCCTTTCCAATAAGTGCGCCAAGGCAGCCAAATACAAAGCAGAGGATCAGGAGAATACCGATCGTTTTGTAATTGATCGCAAGGAAAAGGTTATTACAGTATTCAGCTGAATATCCTTCGTCTAAAAGATCCTGACGATAGGATTCTGCTGTGACAATGACCGGGAAATAGTTTGCACAGATCCAGAGGCAGAACACACCATAACTGATCATGGTCTTTTTGAAGCTCTTATAATTTCCCGACTTAGCAATAAGATCAGCGATAACACCTGCAATGATGATAAGAGGAGCACCCAGGAAACCCATTCCCAACACGAACATCATAATCGCAATAAGTATCGACATAATTGTGATCATGCCGAACTTTTGAACCTTTGTGTAAAAGAGCATCATAGGAATAGCTCCTACCAAGGGAATCATTATAACGTATGATGCCACGATGAACGGATGAATGTATCCGAGCATTCCACAAGCGAATTCGACCACTAAGATGATCGCCGTAAAAATACCAACGGTAATAAAGTCTTTTGCTTTTAACTTGTTTGAACCTGTTTCAGAACTCATTTTTTCACTCCTTTATCAAAACCCTTTGTTTTGACCCTCCCAATAATTAGCATATGCTAATTGTAAATCTTTCTTAATTATTCTCTAAATATCGGAATCTATTGGGTTTTGTATATTTAGTTAGCCGTCGCTAACATTACCATTTATGAATAACAATGTCAATTCAGTTTTTGGATTCTAAATTATTAGAACCATATAAGCAGAGGCTGTCTCATTTGCGGTTGAGACAGCCTCGTTTCTAAAGGAGATTTTATGACTGTATGTTATGGTTATTTTGCTTTTCCCTGATTAGCGACAGCTTCCATCTTGGCTTTGAGTGCTTCCTGATCTCCAAGATAGTAATGTTTTATAGCATTAAAATCATCGTCAAACTCATAAACAAGAGGAACAGCCGTTGGGATATTAACACCGACAATGTCATCCGAGCTCATATTGTCAAAATATTTAACAAGAGCTCTTAGAGAGTTTCCGTGAGCAGCTATGATCACTCTCTTTCCTGATTTCATATCAGGCTTGATCGTTTCTTCATAAAACGGAATTACTCTCTCTATCGTTGTCTCAAGGCTCTCGTTCTTTGGAAGCAAAGCACGTTCAACGTCTCTGTACATAGCCTGCTTTGTAGCGCTTCTTTCATCATCGTCATTAAGTTCAGGCGGTTTAACATCAAAGGATCTTCTCCAGATCTTTACCTGCTCCTCACCGTATTTTTCAGCAGTTTCTGATTTATTCAGTCCCTGGAGAGCTCCATAGTGTCTCTCATTGAGTTTCCATGACTTTATTACCGGAAGCCATGCCCTGTCCATCTCATCGAGTGCAATATTCAAAGTGTGGATTGCTCTCTTTAAATATGATGTGTAGCAGACATCGAAGTCATATCCTTCTTCTTTCAGGATCTTGCCGGCACTCTTCGCTTCTTCTCTTCCCTTGTCACTTAAATCAACATCCATCCAGCCTGTGAATAAGTTAAGTTTATTCCATTCACTTTCGCCGTGTCTTAGAAGAACAAGTTTCGTCATCAGTTGCTACCTCATACCAAAGCAGCACCCAATGCCTTACAAGAAGCGATCGCATCAGAATCAGGATCGTTGTTTGCCATTACAGAATCAGTTGCAAGAACAGCTCCTGCCTTCTTGCATCTTTCCTCCCAGTCTCTCATCCACTGGCCGTCACCCCATCCGTAAGAACCGAACAATGCGATCTTCTTATCCTTTAAGGATGACTCAATACTTGAGAACATCGGATCAAATTCAGATTCTTCAAGAACTTCATCACCCATAGCAGGGCATCCGAATGCAATGGCATCAAACTCAGCAACTTTTGAAGCATCAAACTCTGAAGACGTAAGTACAACAGCTTCGCTGCCGGCATTCTTAATGCCTTCTTCAACAGCCTTAGCCATAGTCTCCGTGTTTCCTGTTCCGCTCCAATATACAACAGCTACTTTACTCATATAAAAGTACCTCTCTTAGATTTATTAACAGCGCTCAAACAACAAGCTGTTCCAGCGTTCTGCCCTCTTTTAATTTACGGTCGTACTCTTCCGTGCATTCTTTAAATCTCCTGAACGCAAGACGGGCGCTTTCAACATTCGAATATACTTTCCAGTATCCCGTCTCAAAAAATCCTTCATTCGGATTATTTATAAATCCGTCAACGTCAGCCGGCGGATAACCGAGAAAGAGTCCGATCTCGTGAGGAAACACAGGAGATGAATTCAGTCTTCTCACGAGATCTACGACACATCTGTCAGAGCTGCTGATGGAATAACCGAATCTTTTAAGGATATTTACTGCAACAGGGTCCTTGAGGTCTTTATCAAGCATTTCGGGTCTGTAAAGGTAGATCAGAGCGTATGTATCACTGACTTTTAGAGGAATTATTCGAATGCCCTTTTTTCTCATGGATCTGTTGAAAGCAGAAACATCCTGTCTGAAATCTTCTGATGCAAAATGCAATGTAAAAAGACTGCCCGTTTTTATCCCCGCCAAGGTAGGAGCACAGTATCTTACAAGCTGATAATCAGACATCGGTCTCTCCTTTCAGTTAGCCACCGCTAACTCTACCATTAGTTTTTCACATTGTCAATCAGCACGGATCCGCAATGCGAGAATGTTGCAGCAAATTCGATTGACACTTTTCGCATTGATGTGATATATTTTGTTCGGTTAGCAATCGCTAACTGGTCGAATAAATCATGTGCTTCTGTCCGGGGTCCGGTCCTTAGATATGCCCCGGGCAGAAGAATGATTATAAAAAGGAGTTTTTTATGTGTGAATTAATCATCGAAAATGTAATCGGAAGAGAGATATTGGACTCCAGAGGCAACCCCACAGTTGAAGCTGAAGTTACTCTCATCGACGGTACTGTTGCAACCGGCTGTGCTCCGAGCGGCGCATCCACAGGTGAGTTTGAAGCCCTGGAACTTCGTGACGGCGACAAGTCAAGATATCTCGGCAAAGGTGTAACCAAAGCTGTTAATAACATCAACACAACTATTGCAGACGCCATCATCGGAATGGATGCTTTTGATACTTATGCTGTTGATAAGGCTATGATCGAAGCTGACGGAACAAAAGATAAATCCAACCTCGGTGCCAACGCCATCCTCGCTGTATCCATTGCGACTGCAAGAGCAGCTGCAAAAGCACTTGATATTCCTCTTTACAGATTTTTAGGCGGTGCAAATGCAAACAGACTCCCCGTTCCAATGATGAATATCTTAAACGGCGGAGCTCATGCTGACAGCGCAGTTGATACACAGGAATTCATGATCATGCCTGTTGGTGCTCCCACTTTCAAGGAAGGTCTCAGATGGTGTGCTGAAGTATTCCACTCACTCAAGAAACTTCTCAAGGATATGGGCGATGTTACGGCAGTCGGTGATGAAGGCGGCTTTGCGCCCAACAGTCTTAAGAGCGACGAAGAAGCTATCGAGAAGATCCTTGAAGCGATTAAAGCTGCCGGATATGAGCCCGGCAAGGATTTCATGATCGCCATGGACGCAGCATCTTCTGAATGGAAGAGCGAAAAAGGTAAAGGTTTCTATAAGCAGCCTAAGTCAGGCAAAGAATTCACATCAGATGAGCTTATCGCTCACTGGGAATCTCTTGTAGATAAATATCCTATCATCTCAATCGAAGACGGTCTTGATGAAGAAGACTGGGAAGGCTGGCAGAAAATGACAGCCAAGATCGGTAATAAAGTCCAGCTCGTAGGCGATGATCTTTTCGTAACCAATACGGAGAGACTTTCCAAGGGTATCAAGCTCGGAGCAGGTAACTCCATCCTCATCAAGCTCAATCAGATCGGTTCTGTATCCGAGACTCTTGAAGCTATCAAGATGGCTCACGCCGCAGGCTACACAGCAATTTCTTCTCACCGTTCAGGCGAGACTGCTGATACAACTATCGCTGATCTTGCTGTTGCTCTTAACACATGTCAGATCAAGACAGGTGCTCCTTCAAGAAGTGAGCGTGTTGCCAAATACAACCAGCTTCTAAGGATCGAAGAGCAGCTTGGAACTGCTGCAATTTATCCGCAGATGGAAGCATTCCACATTAAAAAGTAATTTCCTCTATCTGACTTCATAGAAAGAACCCGGCTCATGTCCCCTTTTGGAGCCGGGTTCTTTTATTGGTTAGATAAATTAAACAGAAATATGACGAATTACTTTCCGCTCTCTTTTCTGTGCTTCTTAAGAGCCTTAAAGGTCTTATCGCTGATTACATGCTCGATACGGCAAGCATCGTTTTCGGCAGTCTTCATGTCAACTCCCAATTCCAACAGGATTTCCGTAATGACAACATGTCTTTCATAGATCTTCTTGGCAATCTTAAGACCATCTTCCAGAAGCGTTATATGTCCCTTATCGTCAATGGAAATATAATTACCGGATTTGAGCAGTCCCATCGCTCTGCTTACGCTCGGCTTGGAAACACCGAGATAGTTGGCTACATCCAAAGATCTTACAGGCGCGCCCTTCTTTGTAAGCACTAATATAGATTCAAGATACATTTCACCTGATTCCTGCATAGTCACGTGACCTCCATAAAAGATATTTTATTTTACCATTAACAACAGCACCCGTGTGAACTATTTGTATTTGAGCATTATACAGTATACAGATAGATAAACGCGAAAAACGGCATCAATGTGCCCACATACGCATAACATGCAGGATGGACAAGTCCAGGCGTCGATCTTAAAACGAACAGCAGGAGACAGCACACTGTGGAGACACCGTAATATACACCTTTTCACCACTGTTTACCGACACTCTCGGACAATTATGTATTATATTTCCTATTGATTTGGTGGGTTTATCATGGTACTATAATGCCATGCCATAAAAACCAATGATCAGGCGTATAAAAAACTTTATAGCATCATGTGTTTTCTATATTTCCTCTATCTTGTAACCATGATACTTTATACGCCAAATTAATTCCAGTTACGGTCAGTAACTTCACTAATAAGGGTTGTCTCAAAAATGAGGCAACCCTTATTTTCTTATCAGTATCCGCTACGCGATCTGCCAGTTTTCAGCCATCTTTCTGATCTTAACGAATCCTGCATACTTGCCGTCAAGAGCCAGCAATTCCTCATGCTTTCCTCTTTCAACAATACGGCCGTCATCCACTACAAGTATCTGATCAGCTGCTTCGATCGTTGCAAGTCTGTGCGCGATTATGATTACAGTCTTACCTTTTGAGAGTTCTGTCAGCGCTCCCTGTATCAGATGCTCGTTTTCTGGATCGATACTCGCGGTGGACTCGTCAAGGATTATGATCGGAGAATCTTTCAGTATCGCTCTGGCAATCGATATTCTCTGCTTCTGGCCGCCGGAAAGAGTGCCGCCGCCTTCGCCGATGACGGTATCATATCCGTCCGGCAATTCCATGATGAAATCATGACAGCGCGCCTTCTTGGCCGCCTCTATCATTTCCTCTTCAGATACGTTTTCCCTGCCGAAGCAGATATTCGCACGGATAGTATCATTAAACAGATACACATTCTGAAATACCATGGAGATATTACGGAGAAGGCTGTCCAGGCTGTACTCCCTCACATCTGTTCCGCCTACAGTAATGCTGCCGCCTGAAACATCATAGAAGCGTGCTATCAGATTGCAGATAGTTGTCTTTCCGCTTCCCGAAGGACCTACGATAGCAGTAGTTGAGCCTTGCGGGATCGTGAATGAAACGCCCTTAAGGACCTTTCTGTCTTCTGTGGTATGAGCATTGTAATAAGAGAAATCAACATTCGAGAATCCGATATCGAAGTTCTCCGGCGTTATATCTTTTCCTTCCGCATCCAGAAGATTTGTATCAGAGAACATCTCCATCTTGTCGAATGCGTTATTGATAACAGACAAAACGTGAGCGCTGTCCGCAATGGGTTCTACGAAATTGAACACCGACATCGATAAGAACGATACTATCAGCACTATTGAAAGGTCAATTCTGCCTGCAAGGCCCGCATACATAACCGCAATGATCATCCATACGCTGGCCGCTTTAAGTGCAAAGATATGAAGACAGTTATAAGGAATAAATCCCCACTCGATCTTTAATGCGATTCTTTTCGCTCTTGCACAGACATCAGTAAAATCCTTTACAGAAGCTCCTGCCATTCCGAACGACTTTACCACAGGCAAGCCTCTGGAGTATTCCAGAGCTGCTCTCGTCAGTCTTTCATTCTCATCGTTTAAGACCTTTGTATTATCGGCACTGTGCTTCGATATCATCAGAAGGAAGATAAACGAGACAAGAACACCGCCCAAAGCGATCAGTGCACATTCCGGTACGATAAAAATCAGGAACAGAAGTATGCAGATAAAATTCAGATACCCTCCGATAAAATTATCGACCATTCGGATTCCCATGTTTTCCAAAGTTGCGAGGCCTGTTGTTATGGCATTAAGTATCGTGCCGGTATCATTGGTCTGGAAGTAACCGAGTGATACTCGTTTTAAAGCCTCACCTATCTTAAGACGGTCTCTTGCCACAAGTTCATAACCGATCGTCTCGTGGCAGCGCGCCTTAAGGTAGTCAAAAAGAAATCTTGCCAATACCATCAACGTAATGATCACCAGGCTCTTTAAAGCCAGCATCGGATCTATCCCATTTCCTTTTCTGATGCTTTCAATGATCTTTCCTATCACGTATCCTGCATAGCCTATGGGAGCAGCCACTGCCCATGAAGAAAAGAACGAGAATACGAATCCTGTGAACAAACTTTTCTTAAATCCGCCACACCAGTCTATTATCCTTTTGATTGTCCTGAACATCTTTTACGCCTCCTTCATATTACCTGCTGCCCAGTTTCTGGCACCGATGTGAGCCTGCCACATTCTGTTATAGAGCGGCGATCTTTCCATCAGTTCCTCCTGCGTTCCCATGTCTTCAATACGGCCGTCGTTTAATACAACTATACGGTCAGCATTTTTGATCGTGGACAGTCTGTGCGCTATTACCAGCAGTGTCTTTCCCTTGGTCAGATTGGCGATCGATTCCTGAAGTTTTGTCTCATTCTCGGGATCTGTAAAAGCTGTTGCTTCATCGAGTATTACTATAGGTGCATCTTTAAGCATCATGCGTGCTATTGCGATCCTCTGCCTTTCACCTCCGGAGAGCCTCTTTCCTGCTTCACCCGCCGATGTGTCGTATCCGTCGGGCAGCTTTTGAATAAACTCATCGCAGCATGCAGCTTTAGCAGCGAGCATTACTTCTTCATCAGATGCATCCGGTCTTCCAAGCCTGATATTTTCCTTTATTGATCTCGAAAAAAGGAAGTTGTCCTGAGTTACAAAACTTACGATATTTGCCAGCGACTCGACCTTCATGTCTTTTATGTCTATACCGCCGATCTTTATGCTTCCACTGCTCACATCCCAGAATCTGGCGATCAGTTTTGCAACAGTGGATTTACCGCCTCCGGAAGGACCTACAAGAGCGGTAAAGCTTCCTTCCGAAATATTTAGATCTATTCCGTGAAGCACTTCGCCTTGGCTCTCATCGTAGGTGAAATGCACATCCTTCATCTCAACCGAAAACTCAGAAGGGAGCTTCTCGCTTTCAGGTTCAGGAAGGCTCTTAATATCCAAAAACTTCTTAACCTCTAAGACCGTATACTGCATCTGCCTGAGGCCGTTGGAAAACACCTCTATCTTTGCCATGCTGATAACCATGAACATGGCGAGCATTACGCTTAATGCCATTTCAGATACCGTCATGCTTCCGTTATTGACCAGCAGGATGCTCACCGGTATCACTCCGAGCAATGTTGCGGGCATAAATGCAAATGCGAGTTTCATTGTGACCCACGTCGACTTCATCCACTCGATGACAAAGTTCCTGTAATCACATATGGACTTTGCGAAATTCTCATAGCTTGTGCCTGTTTTACCAAAAGCCTTAATAACCTCTATGCCTTCGACATATTCAACGATCATGCTGCTCATGCCGGCATTTGCCTTCTGGTACTTCTCCATATTCTTTCCGCTCAATTTATATGTGAGCATCATGAATATCAGTCCTACAGGAAACGCTGCGAGAGCAGCAAGCGCCACACGAATATCGATCAAAGCCAAAGCGACAAAGCATACTATAGGAAGAAGGATATGGCCCGCACCTTCCGGAACAACATGTGCCAGCGGAGGTTCGATATCTTCTATCTTATCGATGATCACATTTTTGATCTCTCCTATCGAATGTGAGTACACCTCACCAAGAGGAGCCTTTAAAAATGTGTCCGCTACTTTTAGCCTTAATCCTTCCAGCACGTTAAATGCCACATAGTGTGATATGCCTGTTGATATTCCGAAGCAGACCACTTTCAATAAATAAGCCAAAAGCGCTGCAAGACTGGAATTTAATACAAAAGGCTTATCAAGATTTCCGGCTATATACCGGTCCAGCATCATATAAACAAAATAGTAAGGGACAAGGCCAGCGATCAAACTCACCATCGAAAAGATCACTGATATCCCAAGTTTTCCTCCGCTTCCCTTCGCGTAAGAAAGAAGAGTGCCAAACCATCTTTTTTCCTCTTTTGTTACTTCACCATTCATTTTTATATCCGTCCTTTTCTTTTGTTAACAGCAAGCTTCATATGTTAACTAACCCCTAAAATGAGTCTCACCGCCAGGTTCAATTCAGAACCGGACGGTGAGTGTCATTTCGGAAATTGTTTTTATTCTTTAAGTGCCCATTATCTTTTTCCAGCCTGGCAGAAAGAATGCTTCGATCGTCGAAAGCGATGCAACTGCCTCTTCATAAGGATAGTTATGAATAACGGGTTCAAAAAGAGCGCTTATATATGCCGTCATCAGAAGATGCAGCTGTTTTTCTTTTATGTCAGGAACTTTTACTCCCGCTTTCTTCTGTTCTTCCAGGAATAATAGAAATCTGGACTGAGCCATCTCACTCATATCATGAAGAAAGTTTTCGTATTTGCTTCCTTTAGATCTCGCGATAAGGAGATGGTAATCCTCCATATCCGGATAGATAACATCTTTCATCATATCGATATAGGAGTCTTGCCAGATGAACTTTCCGTTCTGTCCCAATTCTTTCTCATACCGGTTAACGTGATCCTTTGCCCAGGCCATCAGCTTATTCTCAGCAGGTGAGACCAGCTGATAAAAAAGATCCTCTTTATCTTTGCAATGCCTGTAGATTCCTGCAGCAGTCATACCGCAGCGGTCTGCAATACTGCGCATAGATGCTTTCTCATAGCCTCTCTCCAGGAATTCCTCTTTGGCTGCTGCCATTATCTTGATGTGATTTTCGCTCTTATCTCTTGGCATACATCAACCTGATTACTTTATCTTGGTTTGCTAACAGCGTTAGCTAACACGTGTAAAATTAACACTTCACCAATCAAAAGTCAAGCTGTAAACCTGAGTTAATGCAGCGTTTTATTTTTCTCTGCTGACGATAAAACCGCCTTCATCTCTGACGGTTATGTATTTTTCTGCCAAGGGATTCTTATCTCCGACAACGAGATAATCACAGACTTGACTGTTACCGCAGGTTCCCTTCCTTATAAGCGTTCCGTGGATCTGATTTATTCCCCAGTAATCGCAGTTGCAAAGGAGCGGCAGCACATGAAGAAGTCCGTGAGATTTCGCAAACTCCGCATTCGGACACTGAGTAAAGCTGTAACTTGCCGCATGATTTGCTTTGTCATAAGGAGCATCCACATTTATAAACCCGGAGGGATATCTGGCTGCATCTTTCCTGTCTCTGTTGCCACTCATGCGGAAGACCTTATCGATTATCCACATGTCACGCGGACGGTTCAGATTGAAGATCCTGCCAAGCTTTTTAAATGGAGACATGAACATCTCACAGACAATATCCTGAAGTTCGGAAACAGGCGGATTATCAGGCAGTGCGGGATATAGCGCGAAAACAAGAAGACCGCCGTAGATTGCCCTGCTGTGACCATTTTTAGAGCCGCCGTAATCAGGACAGGTCTTAAGGTATTCATTGTAGTTATCGGTGACTTTTTGCCAGATGATATCTGCTTCATCTCCATAACGGGAACGAAGCCATTTCCTGACATTCTTTCTGTATGACAGCTTTTCCAATTGAATATGTTCCATGCTCTACCTCACGACAGCGCAGTCATTATATTTCTTCTTTTCTCCAGTAACAATAAGCCGGTAAAAAGAATGTCATCTCCAAAAGACTATCAACTGAACCTAAAAGACCGTATTCACCTGTCAGTTTTGCGATCAGTGCAATCACCAGTACCAACAGTGCATAACCGCCGAACATGAAAGAGACAAGTCTTTTCTTAAGACCGAATCTGCCGCTTAAGATCCCGTAGATAAGTACTATCTCCGTTGAATAACCGAGAATAACCAGGACAAGAGTAAGAGGATTCATATATCTTTCCGCATTTGCCAAAAGAACAGAGAACTGCTCTGCTGTAACACCTGCTTTAACTGCGGAATTGTATGTGAGCGGAGCATAAACTCCCAAAGCAAAATGCATGTAGAGAACCCCGCCGATACAAAGAAATGAAGGAAGTATCAGGAACTTGCCGGCCTTTTTGAAAACTCTGCCGAACATCTTTGCGAGACTTATGAATCCGAGAAGAAGCATTAGACTTCCAATGACTCCTAGCCACATGGATGCCATCAGACGCCATTCCGGCACCTGCCACAGCGTTATCTTATTATCCGAAGCGATATCAGTACCGACATATAAAAACGCATCTGCGACCGCATATACTATCGTTCCTATAATGCCGGCCAAAGCCATCTTCCTGTTATTTGATGTCATAGACCATCCCTGTCACAAAGGTTTTCTTGCCACGCAGTGAAGTCTGCAGAATCCGCGCTTCTCGAATAGTTCCATCTTCAGACCGGCTTTCCAGCACAGTTCGGCAACGTCATCTTTACCGTAAATACGAACATCACCGTGACCCGTAAGATTGATAAGAGGCATCTCTATGTGGTTGCAAAACCATCTTATCCCCTTGCTGTTCATAGTCATGTCACGCAGGATAAGTCTTCCTCCCGGCTTCAAAACTCTGTAAACACTGTTAAAGAAATCCTGAACATTCGGATAGTGATGGAAACTCTCGCAGCAGATAATCGCATCAAAGGAGTTGTCTTCAAAAGGAAGGTTCTCACAGTCACCTACGACAAACTCCGCACCGGGTATGTTCTTGGCTTTTGCCATCTCGATCATCTTAGGTGTCAGATCGATCCCCGTGTAATGCTTTTCTGGATATTTCTCATATAGCAGAGATATCATCGGAGCTGTTCCGCATCCGCAGTCGAGAAGCCTTTCAAACGGCTCTTTCTCAAGCTCTGCGAGCACATCCGGATAATCCTTTTTGCACATCTTATACACACCGGCCTGATTCGTCTCATAAACGCTTGCAGCCTTAGTGAATTCCTTTATCGAGATTTCCTTATATTCTTTATCATTCATGAATTCAGATCTCCATGAATTCATCGATTGCCTTTAGGACCGGTTCGGCGAATCTTCTCTCACCGAAAAGCCACTGCTCGTGCTGCATATCGAACTCTCTGATATCCGGATCACGGAAGTATTTGAGATATCTCTTTTTGTACTTCTCACCCATCTTATTTGCATAGATGAAGTGAGCAGTCGTTCCCTCCACATGGATATCATCTTTAAGATGAGTCAATAGGTCTGTGTAGTATTCGTTCTTTATCGATCTGACATCAAACTTCGAGAAGGCTTCGATGAATTTAGTTGCAACTTCATCGCTCATCTCGAACGAATCCATAAGCATCTTCTTTGTCTTCTGCTTTTTCTTCTCGCTCTTTGTTACACCCGTAAGCAAAGGCGTTACAAGAGCAGCCTGGAGTTTTGCTGCCAGGATGCCGCTCTGATCAAGATCCGAGCTTCCGAAGATGCCGTGATCGACATGAACTTTTTCGCGCATTATGAGCTGCCCTACAAAAGTTCCTCCGAGCGAAGATCCGATTGCTCCGTCGATATGTCCGCCAAAGTGATCTGTTATGTATTTTTCGATCTTTTCCGTGACAGTGATCATGTCAGGAAATATCAGATCGCTTCCATCAAAGCCGTCGTAATTGACGCAGATAAGGTGATACTTTTCTTTCAGATCATCTATAACGCTTCCGAAATTCGACTGCCAGTCACAGCATGTTCCGGGAAGGAGCATAAGTGTCTTTCCTGACATATTTCCTGTCTCATAAAACTGCATTTAAGATCTCCTCCGCAGCTTACACGATCTCCCACATGACGCCCATATTCTGAAAACCGTCTTTGGGCACGCATCCGGGACAAGTTTTCTTTTTGTCTCCCGTCGAACATCCGTTGCAGCTCCCGCACATCGAGAACTCGATGCGTCTGATCACGCCGGACTTTTCGAGGAACTCGATATCGCGCTCAACAATTTCCACCGGCTTACCGAGTTCGGCTGCAATCATCTTTGTCGAGCGTGACCTTCCGTCCTTAAGAAGTTCCAAAAGTTCCTGCATAGCCCATCACCAGATAAGAAGTCCGACATGATAAGCAATGCACGCAAGTACCATGGCAGTTGCTGTGTAGTACAGACCGATGATCGCAGTCCACTTTGCAGAGTGTGTCTCCTGATATGTTGCAGCAAGAGCTACGATACAGGGCATATTAAATGTGATCGCAAAGATGAATGCGAGTGCCTCAGGCTTTGAGATATTTGCAAGAAGGAGATCATTGAGATTTGATACCGTCTCGGCTGACTGCATTGAGCCAACTGTGATGGAACCTGTTCCGGAGAAGATCGTGCTCAATACGCCGAGCGCACCTTCCTTACCGAGAGATGATGCAATGAATGCTACGAATGTCTGCCACTTCATTCCGAAGAACATCGTTACGGGTTCTATTGCCTGACCGATCTTAAACAGGATCGAATTATCAGCACTTCCGCTGCTTGTAAATGACAGGAGCCAGAATACCGCAGCAACGATAAGTACGACCTTGAACGATCTGAAGAATGTTTCCTTTGTCCTTCCGAAAACGAATCTTAAGAGCGAACCCCACTTCGGCTTGTGATAAGGAGGAAGTTCCATGATCATGCCGTATCTGTCGGAAGGCTTTACGAGTGCCTTGCCGAAAAGCTTCGCTGTGATCCACATGTGCAGTATCATAACAAGCAGGATAACCGTAATGATAACAGGCATCCATGCCCCGAAGAACAATGTTGAGAGCATAGGGATGACTGCCCATGCAGCACCGCAGGGGATAGCCCATGAGAGTGCAATGGTAAGAACTTTCTGTCCCCAGTTATCAATGACTCTTGTACCTGCAGCACCGCCCATCGTACAGCCGAAGCTGATGAGGAAAGGCATAACGGATTTTCCCTGAAGCCCGAGTTTGCCCATTGAGTTATCGAATACATATGAGATCCTTGCCATAACGCCGATCTCTTCAAGAAGTCCGAATACAAGTGTTACACCGAATACAAATCCAAGCATCTGAACAACGAAGCTGAAGCATCTTATGAGAACGTCACAAAGGAATGCCGCGATGAAAGAAGGACAACCTGCTCCAACCAGAGCATCGTTCAAAGGTGCAGGTATCATTCCTATTGCAGAACCTATTCCCATAAAAGGAAGCGCCGGTATGAACGATAACAGAAGACCCAGAAGAATCGTAAGAACAACTACCGGTTTGCCCCAGATGCGGTGTGTGATCAGTCTGTCAAACTTTCCGAGGCCTTCAGCCTTCTTCTCTTTTCTGACTGAGCCTTCGGTAAGTTCATCTATCCAGGAGAACTTGCATTCACCTGCTTTGACGATACCCTTATCGCACTTACCGATTACAGAAGAGAGTTCTGCTGCTTTCTCATTTCCAAGCTCAGCCTTGACCTTAGCGGTAACGGGCATGTCGCCTTCGAGTGTCTTGACGGCAAGCCACATTCCTGTTCTGTTTCCGTCCTTAAGATCACCTATGATATTTCTAATTTCAGAATATTCCGGAATCGAATTATATTTCTCTTCGAGAGAAGCAGTGTTAAGGACCGTCTTCTCACTGACTGCTCTTTCAAGTGCGGTGTAAAAAGAATCGTACTTCTTGACTTCAGGTGCCGAGAACAATACAACGGGGATACCGAGCTTGTCTTCCATCGCCTTTGCATTTATGTCTTTGCCCTGATCTTTTGCAACGTCGCTCATGTTGAGCAAAAGGAAGCATGGTACTTCAATGCCTGCAAAATCAGAGAGCATGTAAAGGCTTCTTTCGAGCTGTGAACTGTCTGCAAGGATACAGACAACATCCGCCTTGCCCGAAGCTATGTAGTCTCTTGTGATTATCTCTTCATCGGAGTTTGCGGATAATGAATATGTTCCCGGAAGGTCTGCAACGATGTATTTCTTATCACCGTGAGTGAAAGAACCTTCCTTCTTCTCTACTGTCTTTCCGGGCCAGTTGCCTACGTGCTGTCTTAATCCCGTAAGACCGTTAAACAATGTTGATTTGCCTGAGTTGGGCTGTCCCAGCAAGGCAATTACGATCTCATTTTTCTCCGTCATTATCCTCTTGCCTCCTCGACTTCAATGTTTGAACTTTCCTTCTCGTTCAGTGCGATCATCGTATCGCGGGCAAAAACAATAAGCGGTCTGTTCTTTTCATTCTTGATTATGCTGACCTTACAGCCGGGCGTAAGACCTATTGATGTGATTCTCCCGACATATCTCGCATCACCGTTTACCGAGCTGATGATCGCCGACTCGCCCTGTTTCATCTCAGACAGTTTCTTCATAACCTCTCCTTATGTATCTTTCTGTTTCATTGATAACAATGTATAACCGGCTCCGGATACGAGTTCTCTGCAATAAGAATCGTCCAATGCCTTTTTGCTCCTAAGAGTTACTGTCTTTTCACCGATATCAGCCACAGCCCAAAGACCGTCTTGGGAATTAAAAGCATTCTCAACGCGTCTTGCACAGTTCGAGCAATGCATTCCGTCAACACGAAGTTCATAGAGATACTGATAATTCTTTTTATTTTTATCGGATACCCTTATCTTTTTCGGTGCTGCCTCATGCTCTCCGCAGCATGCAGAACCGTGTCTTACCCTGCGCACCGTACCGTAAACGGCACCTGCAATAATAAGAGCCAGAATTATATAGATAACTATCTTTCCCATATTTTCCTTTCTGCCGGCAACACGAAAACCATGGCAAAAGAATAATTACGCGCATCAATTAGCCGCAACTAACCAATAATAGTTAGTTACGGCTAACTTGTCAAGCGTTTTTCTTTGCTTTCAGACAATCAGTTATTTGAAAGTATGATATTGTTCAGCACGCCTTCAAGATATTCCTGTCTGCCTGATACCGGGGCTTTGGGTGCCTTAAGTTCAGAAGCTTTTGCAGCAAGTTCTTCAAGCGTCGCACTGCCGTCTCTTACCTTCATGCCAAGCTCTGAATCAAAGGAGGAATAGCGTTCCTTGATGTTGTCTTCGAGCCTTCCGTCTTCGATCATCTGAGCTGCCTTAAGCAGTCCGTATGCAAATGAATCCATACCGAGGATAAATGCATGGAACATATCCTCATATGTGTTGCTCGGTCTTCTGTTTTTAGAATCGAAGTTGATACCGACAGGAAGACCTCCGTTTTTAAGGATCTCATACATTGCAAGTGTTGTATCGTAAACATTGCTCGGGAAACAGTCTGTATCCCAGCCGAGCATTATGTCACCCTGGTTGGCATCGATGGAACCGAGCATATCGTTGATACGGCTGATCCTCAACTCGTGCTGGAATGTGTGCCCGGCAAGGGTTGCGTGGTTAGCTTCGATATTCATCTTAAAGTCCTTATCAAGGCCATACTGACGCAGGAATCCGATCGCGGTTGCAGCATCGTAGTCATACTGATGCTTCATCGGTTCCTTCGGCTTGGGTTCGATAAGGAATGTTCCGTTAAAGCCGATGCTCCTTCCGAAGTCACGGGCCATCTTCATGAGATTTGCAATGTTCTCCTGTTCAAACTTCACCCTGGTATTGAGCAGTGTCTCATATCCTTCTCTGCCGCCCCAGAAAACATATCCGCGGCCGCCCAGTTTAACTGTCAGTTCGATTGCTTTCTTGACCTGGGCAGCTGCAAAGCAATATACCTCCAGCTCATTTGTGCTTCCCGCACCATTCATGAATCTGGGATTGGAGAACATGTTCGCGGTACCCCAGAGACATTTAATATCCGTACCCTTTGTCTTTTCCAGAATATAGTCAGTGATCTCGTCCAGCCTTCTGCTTGTCTCATTGATGTCATCTGCTTCAGGAACCAGGTCAACATCGTGGAAACAGAAATACTTAATGCCGAGTTTCTTCATGAATTCGATGCCGGCATCTACCTTTGCTTTTGCATGTTCCATTGTTCCTTCAGTTTCAGAACCGAATCTCTTGTCGATCGTTCCTCTGCCGAACATATCAACTCCGTTTGCACAAAGGTTGTGCCACCATGCCATTGCAAAAGGAAGCTGTTCGCTCATCTTTTTGCCCATTACGACTCTGTCGGGATCATAATACTTAAAAGCAAAAGGATTCTTGCTTTCAGGTCCTTCATACTGGATCTCGGGGATTCCTTTAAAGATCTCTTCCATTTTATATCCTCCTGAATAATAACTGATTTGGTTAGCTGTGGCTAACCGCCAACATCTTTATTCTAGTGGATATGCGGCATTAGTCAATACAAAGTTTATTTTCTTATGCTTTTCGAAGCCGTCGGATCAAAGGGATATCCCGAAGAACTTTTTGCAGATTCATCTTCAAAAATGGTCCTGCTCATTTAATCATTCTGTCCATGATGCCACCATATTTCATCAGGCTTCCTGAAGCGATACCATATGCGCATATGTTCCGTTCTGAGCCATGAGTGTCTCATGATTGCCTCTTTCAGTAATCTTTCCGTCTGAAATGACAAGGATCTGGTCTGCATCCCTAATGGTCCTTAACCTGTGCGCAATGACAAGCAATGTCTTGTCTTTGCACAACTCTGAGATAGCTTCCTGGATTGCACGCTCATTATCTGCATCCACACTTGCGGTAGCCTCATCAAGGATTACGATAGGTGAATCTTTCAATATGCATCTTGCGATCGAGATCCTCTGCTGTTCACCGCCTGAAAGTGATGCTCCGCCTTCACCGATAACCGTGTCAAATCCGTTTGGAAGCTGCATTATAAAATCATAGCATCTTGCTTTTTTCGCAGCCTCCTCAACTTCCTCACGGGTAGCATCGGGACGGCCGATTGCGATATTGTTATATACGGTATCCTGGAACAGATATACACGCTGGAATACCATACTTATCTGATCCATAAGACTTCCGAGCGAGATATCTCTTATATCTTCTCCTCTTACAAGTATCTTTCCGGTCTTAACATCCCAGAATCTTGCAAGGAGAGAAGCAATCGTGGATTTTCCGCCGCCGGAAGGACCGACCAGAGCTGTCATTTCACCTTGCCTGATCTTGAAAGATACATTGGAGAGCACTTCTTTTTCCGTATAAGCAAATCCGACATTATCATATTCGATCTCGTCAATTCCTGCTGCATCTGATACGGGAACCGGAGCCTTCTTGCCTGTATCGGCAAGTTCTTCGGCAGCAAAAACTTCTTCTATACGGTCAAGACAAGCATCCGTAACCGTGAGTCTTGCCATCTGGCCGTAGTAGCTTTTTATGGCAGCAAAACAATCGAAAAGGAACAGCGCCATTCCGGCCAGGTACTCTGCTGATATGGAACCTGATACATACAGATAGCCGCTTAAAGCAAGCACTAATGCCGTACCGATTCCGAATGTCAGGTAAAGAGCTCTAGACCAGGGGGTGTATTCCAGCTCGAAATCAATGCTTTTCCTGCAGTTTTCTGCAAACTCATTGCTAAGTCTTTCGGACTTATCCCCGAGCAGGTTATAAGATTTGATGATCCCTATGCCTTCAGCGAAATCCACAACTTCTTCGGTAAGTGATTCACTTGCTTCCTGCTTGATTACAGAATGCTTCATCGAGGTCCTGAGCATGAGGTTGCCTACAACGATAAAGCCTCCGATGATCAGAAGAGATAGAAGACCCATTCTGTAATCCATCACAAACATCATAACCAACATAAGAAACTGAGAGATGAGAAATGTTACAAGTTCAGATAAAACGCCCATGCAGTTTTCTTCTATAAAGATCATGTCTGTAGCAAGAACTGAACTGATCTTTCCGATATTACCTTCGGTGAAATATCCCATCGGAAGTTTTCTTAAGTGATCTCCGAGTTTAAGTCTCATGTCAGCAAACACCATATAACCCGTAGCCGACTGCAAAACGTTGGATATGTGTTCAAATACGGCTTCAAGTATTATACCTGCCAATACCGCAACACCAAGATATATACACTTTGTCTTATCCATCTCTCCGCGCATAAACCAGCTTATACAGATAAAGCATAAGACAAGAGGAACTTTCATCGTGATCCCTTTCAGGAAGGCAGTTATGTAAGATGCCCTTATCCTCGTTTTGTACTTTCCAGTCATATTTACAATTCTGTGCAATATCTTCAACATACAGATCACGCTCCCTTTATCTTCCATGTGCTAGCGCTGACAGACGCATCCCAGAGTTTTCTGTATTCGGGACAGGTCATAAGAAGTTCCTCATGCTTATCCGAAGCTATACATTTTCCTTCCTTCAAAACGCAAATCCTGTCTGCATTTTTGATGGTGGACAGACGGTGTGCTATTACCAGAACCGTCTTATCCTTTACGATCTCATCCAGCGCTTTATTCATCTTCTCCTCATTCTCAGGGTCCATAAATGCTGTCGCCTCGTCGAGTACTATGACCGGTGCATCTTTGAGAAGGGCTCTTGCAAGGGAGATTCTCTGTCTTTCACCGCCTGACAGCTGTTTGCCACCGTCTCCGGCCTGCGTCATGATGCCGTCAGGTAATCTATTAAGAAACTCCTCACATTGTGCACGCCCGGCAGCAGCCATAACCTCATCCTCCGTCGCATCAGGTCTGCCGATAAGAATGTTTTCATACAGAGTTGTATTAAACAGAAACTGTTCCTGCGAAACAAAAGCAACGATATTATTCAGCGCCTCAAGTTTCATATCGGTAATATCCTGACCTCCGATCGTTACGGAACCGGAATCAAGGTCATAGTAGTGCACCAGGAGTTTTGCAAGAGTTGATTTTCCGCTTCCGGATTCGCCAACAAGCGCTGTAGTTGTTCCCTGTCGGAGTGAAAGATCAACACCGTGCAGGACTTCTGTCTCACCGTAGCCGAAGTGAATATTCTTGAACTCAATGTCGTAATTTGCACCGGCAAAATCCGATGTTCCCTCCTTAAGTGCAGGCTTATCCATTATCTTCTCGAGTTCAGCGATCTTATAGTCAAGCTGCGGGAATTTACCTGCGAAACCAAGCGCTTTAAGGAAAGACGGTCCTACCGAGAAAGACATGCACATGACCAGGATAAGTTTGTCCAGACTTATGATCCCGTCAAGGACCATACCTGAACCGAATGGCAGCATCAACAGCACCAGGCAAGGAAGAACACTCGTATACGCAGCCATCCAAGGCCAGCAAACCTTATACCATGCGATAGTAAAATCGCGGTAGCTTTTTACAACTTCGCCGAATCTTTTGTATGAGTCACCGTCTTTGTTAAAGACTTTTACTACTTCCATGCCGTTAACATATTCGATTATCGTGTTGTTCATTCTTGCAGCTGATTCGTAGTATGCTTTCATCTTGGACATACCCTGCTTCATCATCATGCCCATTGCAATCATACCGACAATAAGCGGGACAAGTGAAAGAAGACCCAGTCTCCAGTCATATATAAACATGAGCAAAATTATGATCACGGGAATTGCTATATTTGCTACTCCTTCGGGAATCGCATGAGCGAGAAGGATTTCAATCTGGTCTATGTCGTCAGTAAAGATCTTCTTGATACGTCCGGTTCCCAATTCTTTTATATTTCCGAGAGACTGCCTTTCAAGTTTTTTCTGAAGCGAGACACGGATATTCTTCAGTGTGTTATATGCACTCACATGCGAGTAAGCCAGACCCTGTACATACGAAACAGCGAAAACTATCTCGCATACTGCAACCACAGCTACCCTTATAAGCACAAAAGCCATATCGACGCTTTCGCCTCTCGTCAGAGGTGAAATGATCTGGTACAAAAAGAAATACGGCAGTACTGATGCGATGATACCTATAGTCATCAGGATAATTGCCCATATGGTGTACTTCTTATACTCACCGATATACTGAGCCACTCGTTTAAACATCTTCTGTTTCCTTTCTTTTGGTTAGCAAAGGCTAACCGTTTGGGTATTATTAAAGCCGTACAGTGACGGCTTGATCTATTATTTATGACAGGCCTATTGCTTCAGCCCAATTGAAGTAGCGGCAGATGACCTTGCAGTGTTCTTCTATCTTCTTCCATGTCATTTTATGGATAAAAGGTTCATAGATAGCAGTCCAGAAAGCTGTGCACAGAACATGCATCTGCTCTTCTGATATTTCAGATTTAGCAAGACCTCTCTTTTTTGCTTCGAGATAATACCGAATGTAAGCCTTGGTCATGCGAAGAGAAAAATCATGTATATAATTCTCATATGAAGTACCCGATGACTTTTCGAGCAGGATAACAAGGTCCTTACGGATTTCCCATATCATCCTGAACATATCCAGAACATAATCTTCATTCATGATCCACGTATTTCTGATCTGCTCATCTGACATGCCGGAAAAATCCAGCTCAGTTCGGAGTTCGATAAAACTGTCCATCTTATCGGCAGCACCCTTAACAACAGCCTGAAAGAGTTCTTCTTTGCCTTTATAACGTTTATAGACAGCTCCTGTAGTAACACCTGCATTTTCACAGATGCGTTTAAGATCTGCTTTCAGGAACCCGCAAGCCATGAACTCCTCACGGGCACTGCTTATAAGTCTCGGATCTATACTTGTATCACGAACGGACATTTATCAACCTCAGCCGGCAGAGATATACTGATAATCTGATTATCGGTAATCGTTTTATCACACGAAGGGACCAATGTCAATGATCAAATATAACAGGTTGCTAATATCCGTATTATTTGACTGCAATTACACAGATCCAGGGCTTTCCTTCAAAGTGATCGGAAGTAACAGAAGAGAACCCCGCTGCCTTGAGTGCAGATTCGATCTGTTCAACCGTATAACACTTCATTCCGTCGATGATCTTTTCATACTTAAGACTCGTTTCATCAGTGCCGTCAGATTCATTTACGATCATGAAAGCGCCGCCGGACTTAAGGACTCTGCAAACTTCAGCAAAACAATTTTCAAGGCCCGGCCAGAAATATATGGTCTCAAATGCTGTGGCAAGATCATAGGTATCAACAGGAAGACTCAGATTTGAGACATCCCCCTTCTTGACGCTTATTCTTCCTGCACTGATCATTTCTTTGTTGTATTCAGTCGCTTTTGCAACAGACACTTCGGAATAATCGATCGCGGTAACTTTTGCAGAAGGATATTTCTTTGCCAGTTCGCCGGCATTTCTTCCTCCGCCGCAGCCGACTTCCAGTATCTTTGAAGGATTAATTCCGGGAAGATGAGACATGCCCCAGTCAGCCATCTTCGCATGACCGCTGTTCATGCCGTTTACCATCATCTTTCCTAATGTTCCTTCAGGTTTTCTAGTCTGATTTACGAATTTCCTGTAAAGTCCCATTCTGTACGCTCCTTTTATTTTCTAATCCAGTTTTCCATTTCAATCAATGCTTCTCTTCCTTCAGGGAAATACTTGACCAATGCCCAGTCGTGACACATAGGCTTCTCAACAGCAGTGAAAAACACTCTGTTCTTTTGCAGCTCTTTAATGTAGTTTCTGACATGCGGATAAAACAGTTCATGTGTACCATAGAACAGGAGCATAGGCGGAAAGCCCGTGTAATCGATATATTCAGGACTAATGTCCGGGCTGTCCAATGGAACATTCCTGCACCAGTGCTCGGCAATAAGATCATTCATGTCAACTGTAAGGATCGGATCTTTTGGTTCCATCTCTATTCTGATATCTCTGTTACGGCCGTTCTCAAGTCCGCATGCAGGTGATATGACTATCAGGCTTTCCGGTTTATCCTTCAGCCTGTATGCAAGGCTTAATATAAGATTCGCCCCGGCGGAATCGCCCATGAAAACAATATCTTCAGCTTTGTATTCCTTCAGGAGTTCATAGTAATAGAACCTCTCAAGCCATTCGAGAGCATATCTGACATTATGCTTAGGGGCAAGCGGATAATGCGCAATTATAATCTCCGCACCGGTTCTTGCCGCAAGCCTTTTGGCAGTATCATAGTGAAGCTTCGTAGCTCTTGCCATTCCTCCGCCGCCCGGCAGAAACAGCACGGCCTTCTTCGAACTGCATTTAGGTTTACTTGCGCGGAAGCGGTGTACAGTAAACCCCTCAAAAGATATCTCTTTTAAATCAAGACCGGAATACATGCTTCTTGGGAGTTTTATCTCATCATTGCCTGAAATAAGTTCAGACATATCTCCCTTAGGGCCTCCGCCCGGAAGCTTATTCAAAATGAAACAGCCTTTTTCGGCAACCTTATATACAATACTCATCTGCCCCACCATCAGATCATTAACATCAGACCTAAGAACATTACTGCTCCGCTCCAGTTTGAAGCTCCGCCTATTCTTGTAATGAAAAGGACTGCTGCGATCGGAATGAAATTAATAATGCATGCCCATTGTGGAAGTGATGTCGTACCGCTAATGACTGCAATAAAGAGGACCACACCGAGTGTGATCATTCCGATATAGCAGCCGATCATGGTAAGTGATGTATCTTTCATGAACTTAACTACAGCTTTTCCCGCTTCATCAGTCCTCCCCATCTGCACATAGAACCATTCACCGGCACCGCAGAACACATGATGGGCAACTCCAAATGATAAAAGGATCCCCGTCGCGATAAGAATTATCACTGCATATGTTTTTGAGAACTCTGACATCCACAGATAGAGTCCGTAATAGCCGCAAGCGACCATAAGAAGAGCCAGACAGCCTGCAAGCATTGATATCAAAGGATTCCTTAATGGCATGTTTTTGAATGTTTCAGAGAGGATCTTATTGTCAGACATCTTCGTAACATCAAGTTTTTTGCCTCCCGGTACATATGTGATCAGACAGTCACAGTATCCGCATATAAGATGCCCGGCTATTGCGATCAGAAACAGTATCTTAATTAAACTCATTTTTGTCTCCTTTCAGTTGAAGTTTTTTAACAGCGGAATAGAATGCAAGGCACATGAATGCATATCCCCACGATTCTCCGCACGCAGTCAGAAAAGACAACTTGGATCCTAAAGCAACCATTATCACTGCAATTATCTTTGCTGCTATGCTGAGGCCCATCGGGCACAAGATAAATGCCGCTTTATTGATTCCGAGCCTGCCTTTCAAAGTGAAATACATATAAGCAATCGTCACCGGGATATCGCAAAGATAGCACCATATCAGGAACGGAACCAGCGAGACCGCAACCGGCAGAAGATAATCTGACTCCGCCCTGTTGATATCGAGGCCTGCCAGCAGCGCCGCCTGTATCAGCAGAAGGACTATGCAGCATGCAATATGGAATGATACGAACATCATGGGAGCGGACTTTAAGCCGAACCTCATGAGCTTATACATTTTCGAATCTTTAGAAATGCCTTTAATGTCCAGAAATTCCATAATTGCAGGTGCGAAATAAAGACATCCGAACCCTGACAGGATACCGAAGAAAAAGGACAAGACATAGAACCATACTGGAACACCTGATATAGCGGTAGTGGTCATTCCGTAGATCAACGGTTCCCCGCCTTCGGGTTCATAACCTATAAGCCAGTCACCGACACCGCACAAAAGGAGCGTGATAAATCCGAAGATAAATGCTGTTTCAAGTTTCTTCTGTTTGCTTTCTGTAATCATTGCTTAACACCTTCTTCCGCCTTGATCGTCTTTACAAAGAACAGAAAATAAACAAGATGTGCCGTCCACACCACGCCGAGAATAACGCATGGTATCCAAATACCTTTTCTTGCCATAAAGAAGATTCCCAATCCCATGAGTAATGTCACGGTGATAAGAATGCTTGCCTTTGTCTGCGGCAGCATGCCCCGCTTCTCTACAAAGGATTCAAGATGTTTCTTATAAAGTTTTGTTCCCTTGAACCAGTCTTCGAGTCGTTTCGAGCTTCTCGCAAAGCAGTACAGTGTGACAAGGTAGAACGGGGTGGTCGGAAGCACAGGCAGGAACACACCAACCGTTCCGAGTGCCAGACATATGCATCCGACTACGATTATGATTATCTTTTTAATTCCCATTATTTATTCTTTGCCTTTCCTTTTTACTTTCGATTACATGTCTTATTTTCATCAGTCACGACAGCCTTCCTCCGTCCATTGAATGAACTTCATCAGCTATCCTCATGGTCGATTCTCTGTGAGAAACAAGAAGTATCGTTTTATCTTCTGACTCTTCTTTAAGCGACTTCAGGATCACAGCTTCGTTAAGGCTGTCAAGATTACTTGTAGGTTCATCAAGGAGCATAAACGGCGCATTGTGAAGGAAGGCTCTTGCAAGTCCTATGCGCTGTTTTTCTCCACCCGAAAGCGTGCTTCCGAGCTCTCCGACTTCAGTGGCATAACCTTTGGGAAGCGTCAATATAAAGTCATGGATCGAGGCTTTCTTACATGCAGCGATGACCTCTTCATCAGTTGCATCCAGTTTTCCGATACGTATGTTGTTAGCGATCGTATCTTTAAAGAGATGGGTCTCCTGAGTCATGTAGCTTTCCATATCGCGGAGATTATCCGTGTTGATATCATCTATGTTTCTGCCCGATACCGTTACCATGCCCGGTTCTGTTTTCCAGAATCTCATGAGCAGTTTCATAAGAGTTGATTTACCGCATCCGCTCTTACCGACTATTCCGGTTATCTTCTTTTTGGGAATAGTGATTGAAACATCATTAAGCACTTCTTCAGAACCATAGCTGAAACTTAAGGAGTCTGTATTTGCACCTGTAAAACCGATTATCTCTTTCCCTTCAACATCTTCTGTCTCAGGCTCTTCATCAATAATCGCAAGCACTCTTGCACCTGATGCAACAGTGCTCTGCAGAGTGGTTCCGAGCGATGCAAGTGCGATTACCGGACCGAAGGATGACATCAGTGCGATAAGCGGGATAATGAAGCCGCTGAATGTAATCTGACCTGACTGGTACAGATATGTGCAGACGGCAAACATTGCAATATCTGATATTAGTATCAGCATGTTCGCAATTGCCATGTTCGTTCCCGTGAGCTTACTTAATACGCCTTGTTTCTTTGAAAGTTCTTCCGTTTTATTCCCTATCTCAGCAAGTCTGTGACTGCCATAGGAATACTGAAGAGTGTCGTCAATGTTACGGATACTCTCGAGCATATGAGAAGAAAGTACGCCTGACTGCTCGCGGAGATCATCACCTGTCGTACCGCTTCTCTTAGAGACAATAAGCGGCAATACAACTCCGACCAGAACATATGAAACAAATGCGACAACACCAAGAAGCGGATGATAACTTCCAATGAAAAAACACATTATCAGCTCAGTTATAAACGCTATGCAAATCGGCGATATGGTATGTGCATAAAAGACTTCCAGCAATTCAACATCTGATGTGATCAGCGATATAAGATCGCCCTTATCACGGCCTTCAAGTTTAGCAGGACAAAGTCTTCTTAAAGCTTTAAACACTCTGTCTCTTACTATTGCAAGAAGTGTAAACGCAATATAGTGATTCATCCTCTGTTCCGCAAACCTGAACACTGCGCGAAGCACTGCAAAGGACAAAAGCAAACATACTATAGTCTTAAAACTGATATTTATATCTTCGCCAAGTCCGGTGAGCACGGCCATGCCTCCCAATACCGGAATAAACTGTGCGGTCAGGAAACCAATCGTTCCGAATATGACGGCAAGCACCATAAAGCCTGTAAGCGGCTTTACAAGTTTAATCATTCGAAAAAGGATGAGCGCTTTATTCTGCTTTCTCATAGAGCAGATCCTCCTTTTCCGAATTCTTCAAGGGCTTTCTGGGTGCTCCACAAGTTCTTGTATGTTTCACAACACGAGAGCAAATCGTCATGCTTTCCCACGCCTTTGACCTGTCCGTTTTCAAGACAGCAAATGCTGTCAGCATCTTTAACATTCATCAGCCTGTGGGTGATCATAATGACTGTTTTTGTCTTTGACAGTTCTTTTATCTTTTGGAGGATGATCTCCTCGCTCTCTATATCGATGTTGCTCGTAGCTTCATCGAAAATGTAAATCTTTGCATCGTGAAGAATTGCACGTGCCAGAGCAAGTCTCTGTTTCTGTCCGCCTGAAAGATTTCCTGCGTTTTCCGTAAGCTTGGTATCAAGACCTTCTTCATTCTGTAAAAAGCCGTTTATGTTACACTCTTCCAAAACATTCCAAAGATCTTCATCAGTTGCCTCCGGATTTGCTATCAGGAGATTATCTCTTACGGAACCTTTAAAGAATGTACTTCCAAGCCCCACATAATTGACCGTTCTGAAAAGACTTTTCTCACTTATATCCTTCAGATCTTTGCCTGCTATTGTGACTGCCCCCTGCTTAACGCTGTTCCTTCCCATGATGAGCGAAGCAATAGTGGACTTACCGCTTCCGCTCTCGCCTACTATTCCGGTGAACATTCCCTCCTTAATCTCCAGCGAGACATTTTCAAGAACATTCTTATCGTCATATGCAAAAGTGATACCGTTGAGGGTTATATCCAGTCCACTTTCCGGAAGTATCTCTTTCTTTTCTTCAGACTCCGGTTCATTCAGGAATTTGAATATGCGGTCACTTGCTGCCATTCCGTTCATTGCAACATGGAAATAGCTTCCTAGTTTACGCATCGGAAGGAAGAAATCTGCAGACAGAAGGATCATAAACACCGTGCTCTGAAGAGTGATGCTTCCGTCAATAAATCCTTTGCATGCAAGTGCGATCCCCAATGCCGCACCGCCATACGCAAAGAAATCCATTATGATTATCGAATTAAGCTGCATCGTAAGAACTTTCATAGTTATCCGTCTGAAGTTCTCAGATTCCTTATTCATCTGCACATTTTTATATTCATCAGCTCTGTATGTTTTAAGAGTTGTCATACCCTGAAGATTCTCAAGGAACGTGCTGCCGAGTTTTGCATACTGGTCCCAGTATTTGGCAAGTATCTTCTTTGCTATCTTCTGCACCATAACTATTGCACCCGGAATAAGGGGAACACATATGAGCAATACACCTGCAACTTTAAAGCTTCCGGATATTCCGAACAGAACAAATAAAGTAACAGGAGCTAAGAATGCATAGAAAAACTGAGGTACATAAAGCCCGAAATAACTTTCAAGCTGTTCTACTCCTTCAACCGATTCCTGTACGAGTTCTGATGTTGACGCATGCTCTCTGTATGAGCTTCCTAGTCTTAAGATTTTCTTGTAGATCTGTTCGCGCATCACACGTTTTACAGTCTTCGATGCAAGATAACTCATCTCTGATGTCTTCTTCGTTGTGAGAAATCTGATAACGAGTGTTATACCTGATATCACAAGAGAGATGATCATCTCCCTTATTGTGAATTCTCCTGCGAAAAGCCTTCCCACAGCATTGGAGATAATGTATATCATCACCGCATTCATAAGAAGTTCCGTCCACTGGATGATTATGTTTCCGGCAATATATTTTCTGCTCTCAGGGCACATGGCCATCAGACGTTTATCGAACATCCGTCAGACCCTCTTTTTATATCCGCAGTCACAATAGGGACCGCCTGATGCAAGGGTATATTCTCTTACAAAGTTTGAAGCGCCGCCCAAATCACTCATCACATAGTCAAGATGACACATTGCAGGCACATATTCGAAAAATCCGTATTCTTTCATCAGGACACAAATACCGCATTTAAAGAATCTTGCTTCATATCCGCTTCCGTCTTTGTATGGGATATAATCCATATTCCACGAATACGGATTACGGTCAGCAGCTTTCAGCTTTGCGGTGGCTTTCATAGAAGCTACGTCCTTTTCCGAGAATTTTATCTTTCCGCTCTTTCTGCACATCTTTTTCAAGAACGGAATCGTCATTGCATCTTCGTAATATCTTGTAACCTCTGTAACATCCGGCTTCTGAGGAATATAACTCAAAAAAGATATCAGCATTGCACAATTCACGATATTTGTCTTGAATCTGTCTTCCTTCTCAAATTCAGGAAGATCTTCTATTATCTGTCTGTATTTGGGTTTTGCTTTTATTCTTACCAATCGGGCTTCTTCCTTTGTTAATCCGAGGTCACTTATAAGATTCTTCTCAAAAGAACCTTTAAGCAGCAGCCACATTCCCATTGGTAATCCGAAATATTTCATGTGAGTATTAAGAATGTGTCTTACTTTCTAAAGAAATGAAAGTCACAGCATTCTCCTCCTTTTCCCAGTGTCTGTGTTCTTGTAAAACCAATCTTTCTTAAATCTCCATAGGTGATGTCATCTACATCACAAAATGCCGGACACAGTTCCGGGCATCCGAACTCTTTGCATGCGTTATACCAAAGACAATCTGTAATGTTTATGTTGTAGTAATCTTTCCCTTCTTCCTGAGTACTCTTCTGAAGATCTGTTGTCCTCATGATCTTCAAAAATGATCTGCTGTAGATCCTGTAGAATCCCGGAATAATCTCGAGTGCCCTTGTGCTTTTATGCTTCTGCATACCAATAACTTCGACCATGTATTTACGGGTAATTTCATAAGCATATGCTGAAAATTTCTCATCTTCTTTAAGTGTTTTGTACAAAGCCACACGCGGTAATATCGTCTTTGTCAGCGTCTTATATTGATTCGGTGTCCAATCTTTCAATGACGCAACACAAGAAGAATAAAGAGTCGACTGGGTTGTAAACACCCTGTCTGCATCTCCCGGAATTTCCTTCTTTAACCATTTTCGAATTTGCTTCTGTTGATCCATCCTGCGCCTCACCTGGTTACACTATGCTAACTGATGCTTTATTCTATCACCAACAGTTAGTTTGCGCTAACCAGATATGCACAAAAAAGTCCGGAGTTTTTATCTCCGGACTCTCCTTTATGATGTTAAGAATCGAAAGAACATCATTCAACCGAGGCTTATAGAAGTGTTGTTTACTCAACACACGTTATAGATCCCGAATCGTTTTCAACAACACATCGGCTCTATATCTGATGCCTCAGCAGGTATTTTATGGCACTTGTTCATTATAACTGACATTCCCACCAGTACAATAGGGTTTTAGGCTTTTTCGACATATGTTGTAAAACTTGTTCGAAAACGACATATGTCGTTATTATCAGTTCTTATCTCGGAACCTCTATACGATCCGGAACAATCCAGTAATCACACATGCTTCCACCCGTTGCCAGTGTATATTCTCTTATAAGCTTACCGTGTGATGCCTCAGTCAATATGTGATCCAGTTCACAGCAGACAGGCAAAACCTCAAGATATCCGTACTTCCTTGCAAATGTATTGATAGGACATTGCGTGAAATAGTAAAAAAAGCCGTCACGATGTAATTTCTCATCAAAATTGAAATCCCATGTCTTTCCACGGTACTGCGGGTGACTGTCAGCCCAATCCTTCATATGGTGCATCTTTTCATTACCGTTTTTAATCCCGTCAGGAGCGTTCAGATCACTTTTACCTATAAACTTCCTGAGGAGTGATTTGGTTGCCGTGTTCCTTACTACTGTACGATAACTGTCAACATCAATCGCACCATCTGCTGCTTTCCAGATTGCCATAAAGACAAAAGCCATATAGATATTTCCCGCCATAGGATTATCGGAACCGATATCATCGACTTTAGAGAGCATATCACGATAGATTGAAGGCGCTTTTTTATATGCCTTCGCCGTCACCTCAGGACCATACTGTTCATTCATGAATTTCTTCATGAAAACAGGAAACAACTTAATATATAAACTTTTATACGGCATCATATGCGTATCCCCCGTGAATTACATTTTCCAGTTTGCTGCTTCTTCTCTGAGTCTGATGAAGTTACTGTATTTATCACTGGTATTCATCAATTCGTCATGCGTACCGCAGCTTATGGAACCGCCGTCAAGCACGACGATCTTATCGGCATTCCTGATCGTCTTGAGTCTGTGGGCGATCATGATTACCGTCTTATTCTCTGTCAAAGCATCAAAAGCAGCTGTCAGCTTATCCTCATTCTCGGGATCAACGTTTGCTGTTGCCTCATCAAGAATTATTATCGGTGCATCTTTAAGGATCGCTCTCGCAATGGATATCCTCTGTTTCTCACCGCCTGAAAGCGTTGCTCCGCCTTCGCCTATTACTGTTGAATAACCGTCAGGCAGCGACATGATGAAATCATGACAACACGCTTTTTTTGCAGCAGCCACAACCTGATCGTGACTTGCTTCGCTCATTCCGAACTTGATGTTATTCTCGATAGTATCGGCGAAAAGATATACATTCTGGAAAACCACGCTTATCTGTGACATCAGGCTTTCCAAAGTATAGTCTCTTACATCTCTTCCGCCGATCGAGATGCTTCCTTTGTCAACATCCCAGAAACGTGCGATCAGCATCGCCAGAGTGGTTTTGCCCGCACCCGAGGAGCCGACAAATGCAGTCATGGTATTCTCAGGAATCTCAAGACTTACATCATTCAATATTTCGTTATCCCCATAGGAAAATGATACGTGATCGATCGATATTCCGTGATCAGAGGGAGTGAATTCTTTACCGTTTTCATCCATGACAGGAAGGAGATTTACTTTCTCTGCTTCCTCTATGGAACTTGAGACAACCCTGAGGACCGTAAGTCCTGCTCCGGTCTGTTCTATGTCGGCAAAAACCTGGAAAGAAATAATGACTGCCATCAATGCATATGTTATCGTCATGTTTCCCGATATAAAAAGGATTACCGCAACAAGAAGCAGCAAAGCTTTGAATGCACCGAGTACTATGCCCTGTACTTCTCCATATGGTATGAACAATCTCTCCAAAGCCATATTACTGTCTCTGTTATCATCTATGGCTTTTTTCAGAGCTTCATCACCCTTACCTGTAAGATTAAATGATTTAATTACGCTCATACCCTGAAGGCTCTCAAGCACTTTGGATACAAGAGCCGCCTCATTCTTCTGTCTTACGGGTGATAATGATCTGCTCTTCTTTTCCATGGAAGATGTGATGAGCATATAGATGGTCATGCCGACAAGTTCGATAAGTCCGAGACGCCAGTCAAAACACAAAACGCAAATAAGGAATACGACAGCGTTCATGAGTCCGCTTAAGATGAGGACCAATACATTAGCACCCTGATTCTCGACCACATCCAGAACTGTTGTGGCAGTACCCGTTATCTGTTCAAGATTATTGTCGTTAAAATATCCCATTGGGACTTTTTTCAGTCTTTCGGCTATTTCAAGTCTCTTATAAGCGCTCATGAAATAACCAGCATGAACAGCCTGAAGATCTGCAGCCATTTTGAGAATAAGCTGCCCCGCTATGCTTATACCAAGTAAAACCAATGCAGTCCAGGCAGGCTTCATGGTAGTGTTTCCTTCTTCAAAAGCCAGAAGCACAAAATAGATTGCTGCCATTCTGAACATTGAGAACAGAGACTTAAAGAAAGATATGATTATAGCCTTGTATATCCTGCTCTTTTCCGGACCGGAAAAAACTATTATCTTCTTAATTGCTTCTAACATTATGCTGCCCCTCCTTCACTTATGTGCGCCTGCCACATAGTGTTATAAAGATCGCTTCTCTCAAGAAGTTCACTGTGAGTTCCTGTGCATTCGACTGTTCCGTTATTGATCAGAACTATCTGATCGGCATTTGTGACCGTTGAAAGCCTGTGGGCAATAATGATGACCGTCTTATCCTTTATGAGTCCCGAAAGCGCACGCTGTATTACAGCCTCATTCTCGGGATCGATATAAGCAGTTGCCTCATCAAGTATTACGATCGGCGCATTTTTCAGCATTGCTCTGGCAATGGCGATCCTCTGACGTTCACCGCCCGACAGATGGGCACCTCCACTTCCGACTCTTGTCTCATATCCGTCCGGTAATGCCATGATGAATTCATCGCACCCGGATAATCTTGATACTTCCCTTACCATTTCATCTGAGGCAGAAGTATCTCCCATACGGATATTGTTCATTATCGAATCATCAAACAGCCAGTTGTCCTGAGATACATATGCCACCTGATCGTACAGCTGTTCGAGAGGTATGGACTTAAGATCCTTTCCGTCCATTTTCACTGAGCCTTCTTTTACATCCCAGAAGCCTGCAACCAGTTTTGCGATAGTGGATTTTCCACTTCCGGACGGACCTACGAGTGCAGTAAAACTCTTTTCGGGAATGGCGAGATTAACATTGTGGAGTACTTCCTCACCTTCATGATAGGAATATGTAACATTGCAAAGTTCTATGTCATGACCGGCAAATTCAACAGGAATATCCGAATGTTCCTGCTCTTCACCTGACAACAGTTCATCAACCGTAGCTACAGTTGTCGATACTTTGGCAGAAGAGTCAGTAAACTGAATTGCTGAAAGTATAGGTCCGACAATACACATTGAGAGCATTATCGATGTCATGAATACATCTGCCGTAATGCTTCCTGAAATGTACATCCACCATCCTACAGGCAGCACCGTTATAAGCGTGCACGGTGCAATGGTGTAACAAAGCGCTTGGCAGACTTCTGTCTTTTTCATCCAGTAACAATAGAATGATGCGTTTGCGATTACCTTATCCTTGAATTTCTGATATGAGGTTTTTCTCTGGTTATATGCTTTGATAACTTCAATACCATGAACATATTCAACTATACTTGCGTTCATGTCCTGCGTGATCTCTACAGACTTTTTATAATCGGCAGAATAACTTGCTGCTATAAATCCGAAGAACATCAGTCCGACAGGAACTGAGATAAGACATATAAGTCCCATTCTCCAGTCAACGAGCATCATATATATCCAGACAGCTATCGCGCCGATAATATTGGATGTTAATTCAGGGATCATATGTGCAATCGGTCTTTCCATATGTTCCACTTCATCTACAATTATCTGCTTTAATTTTCCGCTGGATGTATCGATAATCGTACCCAGCGGCATCCTCGGGAGCTTTGCGAAGATCTGCTTTCTTATATCACCTAAAAGAGCAAATGTTGCCTTATGGCTTACGCTCAGGCCTTTCGCATAAAGAAGGCTCTTTAGACCAAATCCTATAAAAGCGGCAAACACAAATACAATGTAATACTTTATCTCTTTATTTCCGGCTATTATCCCGGATATGATCTTAGCAGCTGAAATATAAGGGATAATTCCCGATAAAACTCCGAGCATCGCCAATACAACAGATAACAATAATCTGCCATGTTCCGGCTTTGCTATCTGCCAGATCCTCATCATCGGATTCGACTTCTTCTCTTTCAAAATAAACACCTCCAACAGTTAGTCGTGGCTAACCGCCACAGCATAAAAATACCGCAGTCCTGATACTGCGGTTTTAAATACCGAATATTTTTCTATAGCCTGCGATACAAAAATCAGAGGCCAACTTTGTCTCACGAATATTATCGTCTTCAGAAACACCATTAAGAAAAGCATCAACGGCAAAATTGATTACCATTGCAGATCCGATCCTAATAAAACGGTATGTAATATTTTCCGGATTTTTAATGTATTTTCTGCTGCCCTCAAGGAATTTCATCGTATTCTCGCATTCCTCATCGATAAGATCATTAACAAAATCCGCATAACTTGATCCGTCACTGCTCTCAAGGATCAGTTTGAATACTTCCTTCTCGGAATATATATAATGGATCAGAGTCTCGATCGATCCGTAAGATGTCTCAAACACACGCATAACGTCATTCGCAGAACGGATATTCATTTTACTCAGATCCTGATATGTCTCGTTAAAAACCTGAAGCTTATCAGATACAAGCGCAGCAAAAAGATCATCTTTGCTTTTGAAATGCGCATAGAAAGCTCCGTTTGTTACACCTGCATCCCTGCAAATATTTCTTATTGAAGCATTTCTGAATCCAACTGAAAGAAAATTCTTCATTGCACTTTTCAGGATCAGCTCATGTGTTTTATCAAAGTCGTAAGACATTTATACTCCAGCGATGATATCCGTCATTTATTACGGCGTAATATTACAGCGTAATTATCACAGTGTCAATGCCTTTTTTCTCAATAATTTCAACAGAGTTAGTTATGGCTTACCAACGAGCGAATTCTATGGTAAACTTATTCGGTAAGCAATGGCTAACTGATTGTGAAAGGTTGTACTTTTTATGCAATTGTTGGAATCAGGACAAATGTATCTTGAGGCATTATATGTTCTCTCTCTTGAATCTGATATGGTCAGGGCTATCGATATAGGTGAATATCTAGGATACTCCAAACCTTCGGTAAGTCGGGCATTGGTTCTTCTTAAAGATGAAGGATACCTCACTAAAGATGGCAAAGGATTTCTGCATCTTACAGATAAAGGAAAAAAGATTGCCGAGGATGTCTATGACCGTCACACTGTCCTGACGGAGCTTTTCATCATGATGGGTGTCAGCACTGACACTGCTAATCAGGATGCATGCCGCGTCGAACACTATATATGCGATGAGACTTTCCAAGCATTAAAAACATTTGTCAAGGATCATTCACAAGGTCATTGACACGGTCCTCTTACATATGTTATATTTTATTTGGTTAGCGATTGCTAACCACCAGAATTACATATGCCCCGCCGGAAGTTTCTCCTATTCAATCGCTTCCGGCGGTATGTATTTACTAAGAACTGACAATGCGGACCCTCCTCTTTTTAAACCAGGTTCAATTTTGAATCTGGTTTATATTTTGATTTTCCCATTGCTTTTTCGTAGGGGTTAGTGCCGGGTAACATTTAGTAAACTAAGAGTTAAATATATCCGAAATCTATTGAAGATATTTTTTTGAAATGGAATAATCCAATCAATAACTCATAAGGAGGAACTTACTATGGCATATGTAATTTCTGATGCATGCGTTTCTTGCGGCACTTGTGCAGACGGTTGTCCTGTCGGAGCAATCTCCCAGGGTGATACACAGTACAACATCAATGCTGATGTTTGCGTATCCTGTGGTGCTTGTGAAGCTTCCTGCCCTACAGGCGCTATCTCTGAAGGCTGATTCGCATAACGGATATTTGACTTTACTAAAGGGCTGCTCAGCTGAGCAGCCCTTCAATATTCCGGAGTTCTTATTCCGGATCAGAGTTATACCTCTTATTCCCTGTTTTTCAGTATTTCGGCAGGTTCGATCCTCTTTATCTTGCCCATCAGCATAGTGCTTATGAGGAAGTATACTATCATGACCGCAGCGAAGAGAAATATCCACAGCCACCACGGATATGTAATATCATTTTCCATAGCCGTATTGGCAATAAACAACGGATATATCCTGTCGACGAAGATCTTACACAGAGGTATTCCCACGAGTGCGCTGAGAGCCACTGCAATAAAATTACCATCCATAAAGATCCTGCGTAATTCCCCGGATCTGTATCCGAATATCTTGACGAGAGCTATGCTTAACGATGCTCTTCTGATCATGACATTTATCATGAGATACATTACGGTAACAAAGATCAATACGGAAATGGAAATCATTATAATCACCAAAGACATCATCTGGTCAACAAAGATTCCGGCCGTTTCAATGATCTCATCACTTGTGGTAACACTCATTACGCGTCCTTCTTCGATATCGAGTTTACTGTGAGAGAATAAAACATTATATTCATCATCTTCAGCACCGAACAGTTCCCTTGCCGAATCGATGTCCATGAATACTGTAAGACCTATCGAATAATCCACAACATCCTCTATCTCGAATGCATAGTTTCTGTCTTCAGAGCTGTCCTTGAGGATAAGCATATCACCTTTGCCCAGAGAATACTTTGTTGCTACACCGTTTCCTATTATGACTTTGTTCTCACACTTTGACGGTCTCGCATCAAAGAAACTGCTGTTATCGACAATACCATACAAGGTTACATCCAGTGTGTAATCAAGATATGTATGCTTCAGACTCTTTGCATAACATTCCTCCGCTCCTGCAGGAACGTCTTCCGGAGGATACTTAAGCACATATGTATATTCACACGAGGCATCCCTGATATTATGCTGTTTAACATTATTGCAGAGTACATAGCAGCTTACGCCCATCAGCAGCAACACAAGGGATATGACCATTCCGACTACGACTGCTGCAATACTCCTGCTCTCGCGTCTTATCTGCCTTGATTTGAAGTCATCCAGGAAGTTCTTTTTCTCTCTTGTTGTTCTTTCTTTTCCGTTGATACGCTGCTTGTCTTCATTTCTCATAAGTGCGAGCGCAGTCGATGACAGCTTACCGTTTATTACAAGATAGTTGACTGCAGCTGCGATCACCGGCGGAACCGCGCAACAATATATTATGAGATAGAGAGGTCTTATGCTCTCGAAAACAGGTACCGAATAATACTCGTATATATCCTGCATCTGAAATTCAACGCCGTATTTTGAGAAACCCAGAAGCATACCGATAAGTCCTGCAATAAATGTCAGGACGACCGGCAGGATAATGTAGTGGAAAGAGATCTCGCCTTTACGGATACCAAGTGCAAACAACGTACCTATAACGCTGCTTTCTTCCCTGATCTGATTGCCGGTAAATACTGAGATTACATACGCTATCAAAGCAAGGATTACCGCACCTGCAAACAGGCCAATCGACTTCTTGATCATAACGTCACTTGCCGCATCACTTGCAATCCTGGGGTTATCCTTATTCTCGGTAAATTCCTCAAGCAGACTTATATCAACTTCGAATGCATCTTCAAGGAATTCCTCTGTACTGTCTTTGAATTCCTTATAACCGTCCGACAATTCTGCCACACCGTCACAGAGTTCCGCTGTTCCGTCCAACAACTCTTCTGAACCGTCATATAGCTCATCAACTCCGTCAGAAAGCTCAGATACACCGTCCGCAAGTTCATCTGCACCGTCGTAAAGATCATATGCTCCCGAATTAAGACTGCTGCTGTTTCCGCTTATCTCATCAAGTCCGTCAGCCAGATCATCTATTCCCTCTGCCAGAGGAGGAACCGCATCCGCAATAACAACTGCTCCGGCTGCCACTTCACTTGCCCCTTCAGCTGCAGAATCTACGGCCGAAGTGTAGTCAGTAACTCCGTCATAAAGAACGTAAGCACCATCAACAAGTTCATCAGCACCATCTACCAGATCAGGCATATTGTCTTTAATCTCAGATACTCCATCATGCAGATCTGAAGCTCCGTCGTAAAGATCTTTTGCCCCGTCAGTCATTTCGTCGATACCGTCTTCAAGTTTATCGAGTCCTTCTTCGAAATCGTATTTATCCTGTAGTTTTTTATCTATTATCTCCTTGAGATATACGTTATCTGACATCTCATAATCATAATCAAATGTCTTAAGTTTATCCTTGAGTTCTGTTGCTGATGCGCCACACAATCTGTACGCGTAGACATATACCTCTGATCCTGCATTATCAGAATTCACTATCTGATCGTAACTATCACTGTTTACGAATCCAACACCGAATCTGCTTGGATCAGATGTCATATCACTCATATTCTTAAGAGGAAGGTTATAATCAGGAACACTTCCGATTCCGGATATAGTAAAGGTCTTCTCTGCAATAACAATCTGATCTCCCAGACTAAGACCGTTTCTGTCACAGTATAAGTTCATGAGTACGATCTCATCGTCTTTTACCGGAAGTGTTCCTTCGTCAAGATCTATAAGATCTATATCTTTTCTGACCTTGCCTATTCTGATCGTATTTGCACCGTGTGAGGTATCCACATAGAAGATCTCTTCTATTATTATCCCCATGTCATTGATTTCTTTTACCTGTTCACCGGTCAGTTTCTCAAAAGTCTGAAACTGGCCGTCCTGTATTTTGTTCTCTTCTATCTTCTTCGCTGTGCCTTGTATAGTTACCTCTGTCATGCCGACAACACTTACGACTATATACATGCTCGCAATGATGAGCACCATCAGAGCAAGATAACGCGCCCATGACTTCTTAAGATCTCTTGGGATCCTTCTTAATAATCCGCTTCCCATCTTAAGTCCCCCTTAAAGATCTTCAAGCATCGCAGCTTCGATCTTGTTGTCATTTATATAATTCTTAACTATCATTCCGTCCTTCATGATGACAATGTGATCCATCATGTTCTTGATCGAATTATTATGAGTAACTACCAGCATCGTCGTGTTATAAAGGCGGTTTACCTTCTCGAGCAGGACAAGAATATCTTTCGATGTCTTAGAATCCAATGCTCCTGTCGGCTCATCACAAAGAAGCAGTTTGGGATTTTTGATAAGCGCTCTTGCTATGGCGCATCTTTGCTGCTGACCGCCTGACAACTGCGAAGGAAATTTATTCATATGCTCGGTAAGACCCAGCGTATCCAGGAGTTCTCCCATATCCATAGCAGGCTTACCAAGATACTGACATACCCTTATATTCTCCCTGACTGTCAGATTAGGAATCAGATTGTAGAACTGGAATATGAATCCGAGATTTGCTCTGCGGTATTCGGCAAGAGCCTTGTTCCCTAAGCCTGATATCTCGATACCGTCTACTTTTACGGATCCGGACTCCATACGGTCGAGTCCACCGATAAGGTTTAAGAGTGTTGATTTACCCGAGCCCGATGTTCCCTGTATAACGCACATCTCACCTTTGGCTACATCAAGATTGATGCCTTTCAAAACCTGCGAATAGCTTCCGCCCTCACCGTAACTCTTTTTCAGATCTCTTGTTGTCAGATACATATTTACCTCCATGTCATTTCAAATGACAGATAACATTTTGAAATATGAGCAACTGCTCGCGTTTGTAATATTAGTCTTAACTAACCTCGTTGTCAATAGAATATGAGCAATTACTCACATTTCTTTACAAATAAATCTTTCTGCCATATAATCAGGTCATGACCAGAACGCCAACGCAAAAGAGAAGCATAGAAAAAAAGCAACGTATAAAAGACGCTGCTTTCGAGTTGATGGCACAAAACGGCTATCACAACACAAGCTCCAACGAGATTGCCAAAAAGGCTGATGTTTCCATCGGAACCTTCTATTCATATTTCAAAGATAAAAAAGAACTCTATGCGGAACTCGTGGGAGATATCTACAGTTATGTCATAAACGAGACAGGTTCTGCCATGAATAACATACCGGATGATACAGATGACAGAGCACTCGCCGAACTCGCAATCGCTATGATTCTTAAGAGCCATTATTACAAAAAAGATTTCCAAAAGGAGATTGCTTCCCTGTCATGTCAGTCAGAAGAATTCAGGGCGATCGAAGAACAGTACAAATCACATGTACCGGATTTCTTTCTGGGAATGATCAAAAAAAGCGGCTCAGAACTGCGCATCAAAGATATTGATCTTTCAGCACGCATCATACTCACTACCGTCGAGAGCGTTATACATGAAACTGTTTTTAACGGTGACGGCTCTCAGGATGACAAAGTCGTAAAAGAACTTGCTGATCTGGTACTGAGATACCTGTTTAATTAAATATCAGGTACTATTTTACCCTTCAGAAATTTAACCATTTTATTATCATTTTCTCCGTATTGTCAAAGTAAGATATATTCAGTTCTTTATACTTGCCGAAAGTCTTATACATTAAGCCTATAAGCGGAATCATCCGGTAAAGCTTTTTCTCCCTCTCCCTGTTCGGCATCAGGCCGTTAAGATGGCTGCCGTGAGGATATACAATGACCTTAACATCCTTACCGTACCCTTTATCTTTTAGGTCTTTTTCGATCAGTCTTACTGAATGCTCAGCCGGCCAGGCCTCATCCTCATCGCCTGCGATCAGCAGCACACGCGCATTGGTTTTTTCGACGCTGAGTTTTGCATTAATAACAGCTCTCTCATCCATATAAGCATCGTGATAAGCTATCCACATACCCGTAACTTTGTATTTTGCATCAGGATGACAATAGTAACCCGTTGCTCTGAGCTTCGAGAAATCCGCCTTAACGAATGGAATGTCTTCGCCTTTCCATGTAGCAACACTTTTGCCGGTCATGGTCTTTTTATCCTTCAGCGTCCCTTCAAAAGGAACATGTGTCGGACTGACCATAATAAGATTCTCAAAGCCTCCGATATACTGCGCCGCCAGCACTGCAAAGATCGAACCCATCGATTGTCCGTATATGCTGATGTGACTGATGTTTTTCTTTTCGCGCAGATAACTTACGGCAGGAATAAACATATCGACAGGAATTTGGTCCGGCGAATCCGGAAGTCCCTCTGCGCCGAACAGAGATACGGAAAGACCGGTAATACCGTAATCTGCAAAGCGTTCGGCAAACTTGATGCCGGGAAGCAGAGACTGTTCGCCGCCCATTACAACTATGACAGCCTTATCACTGCCTCCGTCAGGTTCGGCAAGATGACCCGTAAAACCATGCCCCTTAAAATTAAAGTCTTCGTGTCTCATACGATTAGAAAAATGAAAAGATCAATGCTCCGAAAAGACAGCCGACAGGAATTGCGATGCAATGCCTTATCTGTTGCTTTCGGTTATACCCGAACTGCTTCCAGCCTATGCAGTCCTTCGTCTCAGGAAAGTAATGCTGGAAGAACTGTGTCTTCGTGAGGAGAATATAATCCAGACATACGATATCGAATACCTTTATCAAAGCTCCGATAATAAAGAATCTCAGAAAAAACTCCAGAAATGTGTATCCGTTCTTTATTCCATCGACACCACCCACAATAAATAAGCCAATAAACAGAATACAAAAACCAATAAGTATAATCCATCCGATCACCCTCTTAAATGACATGGGAAGGTTTTCAAGCCTCGGCTTCAAACTGTCTTGAACATCAACAGGAAAGTTCTTTACAAGAAGATTTGTCGGCAAGGTAACTGTAAGTCCCCAAATGGCGAGAAACAGTGAAATGCATCCTATCAGTGAAAGTACCAGTGTCAGGACCATATATACTCCTCCTTATTTCATTTCTCAACACATATTATTCTGAGGTTCTTCGTTTTATCTGTTCTCCCTGGCTTTCTTCATCATTATCAGAAGTCCTGTATAAGTCCAGATGCCGCCTATGCTGATCCAGCCGGTACCTATTGCATTTGCTGCCCCGCTGTTTCCAAAAAATCTTGTTACTGCAATAACGGCGAACCCCGATGCGATTGAAAAGATCCAACACCACTTGGGATAAGGTGTATATCCTTTGGCAAATGCGAATATCTGCACAACAATTGTTATCAGGAAGAACACCAGAAAGACAGCTGTTACGGGCACCAGGAAATACAGTGCAAACCTGATTGTACCTTCTGACGATGCCGAAGGATTCAGACGGTGGAGCGCATTAAGATGATAGACCGTCGCACAGCAGACTACATGAACAAAACTTCCGAATGCAAGCATCCCGAGAAGTCCGCTTCTATATATGTGTGCCAGTTTTCCGTTTCTGTTTGCGAAGAGCCTGTATATGCCGAAGTAGCAAAGGCACTCGACAGGGATCCCGATAAGTCCCAATAATGCGGATATTACTATGCGCTCATCTGACACGGTAAGGTATCTTGAAAAATACTGTTCCATTCCGGAGAGCGAATCGTCGACAACACCCCAGCCAAGGATGATGTCGCCCACAAGAACCGTAAGTGATGCCACTATGCCGATCCTGAAAAGGTGAGATATTCTTTTCCAGTCAAGTTCCTTTCCGATCCCGATATCATTTACATCTGTTTTTCTGTTCATAATTACTCCCTGTTCTTCAGAACCAACGCAGGATTGATCTTTTTAATTCTGGATGTCAGCACGAAATTTATCACCAGATAAAGTCCGATTATCACAGCAAAAATTGCGGCATAAAGTTCCGGCGGATAATCAGGTCTTATTCCCACACCTACATTGCTTACGAGATATCTCGGATATACATAGTCCATTATCATTTTGCAGACCGGGATCACAATGAGAGCCCCTATCACAACCGTGAAGAAGTTGCCGTCGAGATACATCTTGCGCACTTCCCTGTTCCTGAATCCGAATATCTTTACAAGCGAGATGTTGAAAGACGATCTGTCGATCATCATCTTGATCATAAGATACATTACGACCAGGAAGATAACGGAAGATGCCACTGAGATCGTGACAACCATCGGACCCATCATATCGACATATATACCTGCTGCTTTTTCAATATCCTTTTTCGATACGGTCGCATATAGTCTTCCGCTGTCGATATCAAGCTCGTGATCCGAAAAAACCACATTGAAATAATCGTCGTCCTCTCCAAAGAGGTCTCTGCATTTTTCGATGTCCATAAACACGGTAAGCGATGCCGTATAATCGACTGTTCTTGCTACCCTGAAAGCGTAGAACCGGTCTCCGTTATCACCTGACAGAGTGAAGACATCACCTGTTTTGAGATTGTATTTGTTTGCAACAGCAGAACTTATTACAACATCCGTGTTGTTATCCGGAAGATCTCCTGTATCAAAGAACGGATTGTCTTTCGTGATTCCCAGTACCATTACGTCAAATGAATAACCGTAGATCTCTTTGCTGAGTGTCTCGGAAACTGCTTCATATCCTCCCTCAGGAACTTCTTCTGTCGGATACTTGTAGTTGTACATGTATTCGTATTTTGTAAGTGAGACATTGTAGTCTTTGACCTTATTGCAGTAAACCAAAGTATTCAAAGCCATAAACCCTACAAGAAGTGCCATGAACATTCCCAGGATCACCGTCAGTCCGGCTCTTATCTCGCGGATCATCTGTCTTATCCTGAATATGCTGATAAATGACAGACCCTTGATCTTCAATTCTTTTCCACGTACAGCTTTTTGCTCGTTTTTGAGAAGTGCCAGAGGAGTCTTCTTAAGTCTGTTTCTTATAACAAGTACATTAACAATGAATGCAGTCACCGGAGGAACGATCAGACCGTATATCATGATGAACGGCGTAATGATTATCTCTGTCTCAGGCATCGAATAATATCCGAGCGTATCCTGAAGCTGAGCAGGAATCCCTGCAGGAGTAAAGAGTGCGATCGTTGTGCCGATAACACCGGAGATGAATGTTACGATCACAGGCACTGCCACATAACTCAATGTCAGCGTCCTGCGCTTGACGCCCATTGAATACAGAGCTCCGATGACAGAACTTTCCTGATCTATCGTATGTACGATGAATACCGATATTACATACGCGAAAAGCATGACGAGAAGCACACCGAAGATAATGCTCGCCGAGTAATTGATCTCAACATCATCAGCTGCCGCACCGATCCTCGGATTGTCGTTATGGTTAATAAACAACATGAGATTAGATGTCTCAATGTTAAACACTTCATCGATAAGATCATTTGCCTCATCAGAAAAATCATTGACACCATCAGACAGTTCCCTTGCTCCATCGGCAAGATCCTTTGCGCCATCCATTAACTCCTTTGAGCCGTCAAATAATTCATTGACTCCGTCAGCAAAATCTTCAGCGCCTTCCCTGAGTTCTGTCGTTCCATCGTGAAGTGCTATTGCTCCGTCTCTCAAGGCCTGGCTGTTATCATTTAGCGATTTGATTCCGTCATACAGCTGGTATGCACCATCACGCAATGAACCGGCACCTGTATTGACTTCTGCAATACCGGACTGGATCTGTGTATAACCTGAAGCAAGATCCTTAGCCGGGCCGGCAAAACCTGCAGCAACACCTGCGATATAAGGATCTTCGCTTTGAGCAAGTAAATCTGCCGATGTGGCCAATTCTCCGACTCCTGCAGCATATTGGGCCGCACCCGTATTTAGCTGATCAGTTCCGTCAGCCAGAGCCGAAGCTCCGTCATAAAGATCTGATGCGCCTGACTGTACGGAATTAACACCGTCAGTATATGCATTAATGCCTTTCTCAAGTTCTGCTGCACCGTCATCAATCGCCGTGATGCCGTCCGTGAGATCAGGAACAGCATCGTGAAGTTCTGTCATTCCGTCATGGAATTCTGATACTCCGTCACTTAATTCTTCTGCACCATCAGCAAGATCTCCTGCACCGTCTTTTAATTCATCTATTCCTTCAAGGAGGTCGTCTCTTCTTCCAACCATTCTATCCCAGTATTCCCTGAAATATTCGTCGTCGACATCCTCAACATCAAATTCAATATCTTCGAGGATATCTTTGAGTTCATCCTCGCTCATTGCACCGTGTAAAAGATAAGCATAGTAGAACTCTTCAGATGATTCCGAGTATCCGGATCTGTACAGTACGTCGTATGAATCAGGCGTAACGAAAAGAAGGCCGAAAGCCTTGCTGTCGACTACGCTGTCAGAGAACTTTTTTATGACCGAGTTGTAATCAGGTACCGCACCTATTCCCGAGACAGTGAATTCTTTGTCTCCTATCTTTATTACACTTCCGACGGCAACATTGTTCACTTCTGCAAAACGTCTTTCGATTACAGCCTCGTTATCATTTGCCGGAAGGTTTCCTTCGACCAGAGCTATTTTGTTTATATGCTCCCTGACCTTGAATACACGAAGTGTCTGTTCTTCGTTGATCTCATAATCAGCATAGAACATCTCCTCGATCTCTACGCCTTTGTCTTCGATCTTTTTAAGTTCGCTTTCTTTGAGTGGGACAAAGCACGAGAATTCACCGTCCTCACGGCAGAGTGCCACATCTGAATTCTTTGTTGTGTCTATAACCGTAACAGCAGCCCCCATCAGGCTTGTAACAATAAATATCGAGAAGATTATCAGTAGCGACAACGCAATATAACGCGCCCATCCGGCTTTTACGTCACGGAGGGCTCTCTTAAAAAGTATCCAGCCCATATCAGAGATCCTCCAGTTCTGCGGCGGGCGTCTTCTTCTCGTTGTAGTAATCTTTGTAGATCTCTCCGTCTTTAAGATAGATTACATGATCGACCATATTCTTTATCGAGTTGTTGTGCGTTACTATCAACATCGTTGTGCCGTACTGGCGGTTGATCTTCTCGAGAAGGACAAGGATATCTCTTGATGTCTTCGAATCAAGAGCACCGGTAGGCTCGTCACAGAGAAGCACTTTCGGATTCTTTGCAAGAGCTCTTGCAATGGCACAGCGCTGCTGCTGACCGCCCGACAACTGTGACGGGAACTTGTTCTGATGATCGGTAAGTCCTAAAACCGCCATAAGTTCGTTAATATCGATCGGATCCTTTGACAGGTATTCGCACACCTGGATGTTTTCCCTGACAGTAAGATTCGGCACCAGATTATAAAACTGGAAAATGAATCCGAGATTATCTCTTCTGTAGTCAGAGAGCCTCTCACCTTTAAGCCCCTGCACCAAAATTCCGGCAACACTTACGATGCCCGAATCGATCTCATCGAGTCCTCCGATACAGTTGAGCAGTGTTGATTTACCTGATCCTGATGTGCCCTGGATGACACACATCTCGCCTCGGGAAACATTTATGCTTACGCCCTTGAGTACCTGGGTATAAGAACCGCCTTCACCATAAGACTTCTTAAGATCTCTTACTGTTAAATACTCTTTGTCTGACATATTAACCTCTCACATGAACATCTGTTCAACTATTCATATGTATTTTAAGTTAGCTATCGCTAACTGTAAACATATGAATGACTGTGCATATGTACAAAAGCAATGTCCATACTCTGATGATCACTTTGTGTTTTCAGCAAAAAGGGGCTGTACACAAACGAACAGTTCATTTGAGACAGCCCCTTCAGCACTTAGTTTATGGAGAAATCAGGACTTATTTGCTTTTGTTTGTGAGTGGCATTTACCTGCCATCGCGCAGTTTGCACAGTTGCATCCGCACGAACTCTTTCCCGCCTTCTTGTCTTTGATCATCACGATCACTGCAAGAGCGATAAGCCCTCCGACAACAGCGAGGATGATTATGTTTACCCAATTAGCTGCAAGCCACTCAACCATTCAAAACACCTTTAATTCTCTTTTATTGCGCCAGTGTACTTCTTGGCAGGTCTGAATACGAGGAAACAGAGTCCCGCAAGTACAAGGATCGCAAAGATCAAGCCGATAACATTTACCGAGCCTGAGAAAAGGAGGCCGAACTGGTAAACGATAAGTGAGATCGCATAAGCGAATACGCACTGATAGCCGATTGCAAACCAAGTCCACTTAGCTGAGTTCATCTCACGCTTGATCGCACCGATAGCAGCGAAGCAAGGAGCGCAGAGGAGGTTGAAGATGAGGAAGGAGAATCCCGCAAGAGCAGTGAGACCTTCGAAGTCAAGGACACCGAATACACCGACAACTTCTTCCTTTGCAACAAGACCCATGATCGTAGCGATAGTAGCCTTGATATTTGCAAAACCGATAGGAGCAAAGATCCACTTGATCGCTCCGCCAACAATGCCTAATACGGATGATTCAAGCTCCATATCAGGATCGAATACGAATCCGGTCTCTGTGTTTCCGAATACGGAACCAAGCCAGATCACGATCGAAGAAATAAGGATTACCGTTCCTGCTTTCTTGATGAAGGACCAGCCTCTCTCCCACATTGATCTTAAGAGATTTCCAAGCGTAGGCCAGTGATATGCAGGGAGCTCCATTACGAAAGGAGCGGGATCGCCTGCGAACATCTTTGTCTTCTTAAGAAGGATACCTGAGATGATTACTGCAGCAACACCGATAAAGTATGCAGCAGGAGCAACCCATGCACCATTCATGAATGTGTGACGGAAGAGTGCTGCAGTGATAAGAGCAATGATAGGGAGCTTTGCACCACAGGGGATGAATGTTGTTGTCATGATGGTCATCCTGCGGTCACGCTGGCTCTCGATAGTTCTTGACGCCATGATACCCGGAACACCGCATCCTGAAGATACGAGCATAGGGATGAATGACTTTCCTGAAAGACCGAATCTTCTGAAGATACGGTCAAGTACGAACGCAACTCTTGCCATGTATCCGCATGACTCAAGGAATGCAAGGAGGAAGAAGAGAACGAGCATCTGGGGAACGAATCCCAATACCGCACCGACACCTCCTACGATACCGTCAACTACAAGGCCGGTAACGAATTCATTTGCGCCGGCCTTTTCGAGACCTGCACTTACAAGGTCAGGAATACTCGGAACGAAGATAGCGCCTTCAACTTCATCCATGCCTGGCGATGTGAACTCTCCCTCCTCATCAAGGGCACCTGCTGCTTCAAGCGCAGCGTTAAGTTCGTATCCGTTTTCTTCAAGTTCATCAGCATAGAATCCGTAATCTTCTTCGAATGCACCGAAATCAGCATCTTCGAAGTCTGCCTGAAGATTCTCTGCACCGGTTACATCGTTGTCGGCAGCTGCATCGATCACAGCCTTAACATCGCCAACAAATACATTCTCTCCTGCCCATTCATCGACCATCTCTTCGTAGCCTGAACGTCCGATCCCGAAGAGATACCAGCCGTCACCGAAGATCTGATCGTTTGTAAAGTCAGTGGCGCTCGCACCGAAAGCTGTCATTGCGATCCAATATACGGCCCACATGATAACCGCAAAGATGGGAAGCGCGAGGATTCTGTTTGTCACGATCCTGTCGATCTTATCCGATGTGGACTGCTTTGCTTTATTCTGCTTCTTGTAGCAGCTCTTGATGATGGATGCGATATATACATATCTTTCATTTGTAATGATGGACTCTGCATCGTCATCGAGTTCCTTCTCAGCTGCTGCGATATCTTTCTCGATATGCTCCATCTTCTCTTTGGAGATGTTGAGCTTTGCAATGATCTTCTCGTCGCGCTCGAAAATCTTGATTGCATACCATCTCTGCTTGTCCTCATTCATATCGTGAAGCACTGCTTCCTCGATATGGGCAAGGGCATGCTCTACAGGACCTGAGAAAGAATGAGGCGGAAGAGTCTTTGTGCTGTTAGCAGCTTTGATTGCTTCTTCTGCAGCCTCCATGATTCCCGTACCCTTAAGAGCGGAGATCGCTACTGCCTTGCAGCCCATCTGCTCAGAGAGTGCATTGAGATTGATCTTATCGCCGTTCTTGTTGACGAGGTCGATCATGTTGACAGCCATAACAACCGGGATACCGAGTTCTGTAAGCTGTGTTGTGAGATATAAGTTACGCTCCAGGTTTGTACCGTCAACGATGTTGAGGATAACATCCGGATTCTCATCTATAAGATAATTTCTTGCGACTACTTCCTCTAATGTATAAGGAGAAAGCGAATAAATACCGGGAAGGTCAGTGATGGTTACACCATCATGCTTTTTGAGCTTACCTTCCTTCTTTTCTACCGTAACGCCGGGCCAGTTACCTACGAACTGGTTAGAACCCGTAAGCGCATTAAAGAGCGTTGTCTTACCGCTGTTCGGGTTACCCGCTAATGCAATTTTGATTTCACTGTTTGCCATTTTGTATGCCCCTCTCAATTACTCGATTACAACCATCTCGGCGTCTGCCTTACGGAGTGAGAGCTCATACCCTCTTACCGTAACTTCAACAGGATCTCCGAGCGGTGCAACTTTACGGACATAGATCTCAACACCTTTTGTGATGCCCATGTCCATGATTCTGCGCTTTACGGCACCCTCACCGTTAAGCTTTGTGACCTTGACAGTCTCACCGACCTTAACTTCTCTTAATGTCCTCACAGACCAATCCTCCTTATATCATTATTTTCTTTGCTAACTCTTCACTGACAGCCACGCGGCTTTCCTTCACCTTGACTATCAGGTTCTCACCAATGCTGCTGACGACACTAACTTCACCGCCTACAGTGAAGCCCATGTCTTCAAGGTGTTTTTTCATTTCAGGATTTCCGCCTATTTTTTTAATGATCAGGGGCTGTCCCAGATCTGCATATGCCAAAGGCATCATAACCACTCTCCTATCCGCGGCAAAAAATGTCCGCACAAACCTATCTAAAGTTAGCTATCACTAACCGATAACAAGTATAGTTAGCAACTGCTAACGAGTCAAGCGGTTTTGTATGTAAAATCACAGATATTTATGTTGAAATGTGACTATATTTTTGGTAAGTTATTGCTAACTTTCGAGAAGGGATATCTTTTATGGCAATACTCGAATCCAGCGAAATCTATGTTGAAACTATATATATACTGTCGTTGGAATCAGATACAGTCAGGGCTAAAGACATAAGCAATTACATGGAAGTCACCAGGCCTTCCGTAAGCAGGGCATTAAATGTGCTCAGAGATAAAGGGCTCATTAAAAATACCGGCAACGGAATCATACAGCTGACCGAAGGCGGCATAATACTTGCCAAACACATATACGAACGCAAACTCCTTATAACCAGGCACTTCATTGAACTTGGCGTTGACGAGGATACCGCAAAAGACGATGCAAGACGCATTGAACGTTTTTTAAGCGATACCACTTTTAATGCGATAAGGGCCAGTCTGATACGTAAAGGCGCTTGATCCAACCCACCGCCTCAATCTGAATATTTGCTCTTATTTCTTTCAAACAGTAAACTTAACTCATTGTTTATGGGAATCAGCTGCAGTTAAGTTGCTTGGGAGTGTTTATGAAAAAGAAGAGAAATAAGAAAGCAATAATCATCACCGCTATTGTCTTGTTTATAGGAATCCTGCTGGTATTGGCAGGTTTCTTCGGCGGATGGTTCGTAGGTCTTTTCTATAAAGATTTAGATTATAAGAACATAACACCCGCTGATATGGGAAAACAGATAGAAACAGATATACAGGTCTATTACGAAAATATAGATGTTCCAGACAAAACACTGCAACTCCTGGGTGGATTACGCTCTGACGATTATAAGTTTATTATTCTGGATCTTTCAAATTTAAGCGAGGAAGACAAGGAAACATATTACAACAGCATTGTTCAGCACATCACCATCAAGGGCACGTTAAGAGCTGTTGACGAAGAAGAATACCAAGAGGTAACCGGAGCACTTTTCGAGCTTTATGACTATATATATTACGAGAGGCTGGAGCAGGCCGAAGCCGGGAATGGTGAAGGTTTTGAGAAGTCATTTACTCTGGATCAGTATCACGATTATCTGCGCGATTCAGTCATTCCTTACTGCATAGAAGTCAATTCGATATCCACATTCAACTGGATACCGCTCATACCCGCAGGAATATTGGTATTCATAATCGCTCTTATTCTTGAGATATGCCTTGTCTTCAAATTCAAGAAGAGGATCGTCCTCCCTGTTGTCTACGGACTTATGGTAATCGTTCCGGCAATAATGTTTTGGAATCACATAAGAACTTTGCTTACCATCAACAAAGTCGCCGATGGTTTTTACACTATGAAGAACTACGAATGCACAGATACCATGGGCTTGCTGGCTTCAAACTCACAGACGTCTGATGACGTGTTCAACTGGATCTTTGACAAGCATTTGTATGGTGCGCCAAATGTCTTTTCCATTGACGATGACAGTGTAGGCTTCGGTTGCGCCACCTTTGCAGCGGTCACTCCCGAAGGAGACCATATCTTCGGACGTAATTTCGATCTTATGGAGACGGACACTTTGCTCGTATATTCCCATCCTGACGGATGTTATGAATCCATTGGCGTTACCGGGCTTGCATTTTTCGGAACCGGCGAGAATGCACAGGTGGATCCCGACTCCGCTTTAGGCAAATTCGTCATGGTGATCACCCCTTACTTTGTGCTCGACGGCATGAACGAGAAAGGTGTCGCAGCGGGGATCCTTCAGGTCAACATCGATGATCCGCATCAGGATAACGGCAAGCCCGATCTTCCTGTATATATGGCAATAAGAGGAATACTGGACACATGTGCATCAGTTGATGAGGCATTATATTTGCTCGAATCTTATGATATACATTCAGACCTTGGAAACTATCACCTGTTCATCACCGACAGATCAGGCAGATATGTCGTAGTCGAATGGCTTGATAATGAGATGGTCGTAACAGAATATCCGTACTGCACCAACAGCGTAATCGCTCCGGGCAAGTATTACGACATGGGCGAACCGGATTACAGAATATCAACCATCGATGAAAATCTAGGTCCAAGCTTAGTTGCTACAGAACAGGAAGCAATGGACATCCTTGATAAAGTTCATAACAAACAGGGACTTACCGAATGGTCCTGCGTCTATAACCTTGACGACTTCACTGTCAGCATCTGTCTTGATGCAGACTTCGGAACGTCTTACACATTCAGCGTCACGGATTTCGCATAACAAGCCGCTGATCCGTGATAAACCCGTTAAAATCACTATGATACAATAAACCAGACAGCTCTGTCGGGTAAGAAAATACGGCATCTCTCACTCTCTGTCGTGTTTTTTCGAAGGGGCTGATGATAGATTCGGAAGCGAAAGGAGGTCAGACATGGACACTATAAAGGTAGGCGCTTTTCTGAAAGAACTTCGTAAAGAACATGGTCTTTCACAAGAGCAGCTCGCTGACAAATTTAATGTCTCATCAAGATCGGTCTCACGCTGGGAGAACGGCAACACAATGCCTGACATCAGCATCATGATCGAACTGGCTGATTTCTACGATGTTGACATCCGCGACCTTCTTCGCGGAGAAAGGAAGAGTGGGAAAATGGAAGAGAACCTAAAAGAAACATTGGAAATGGTGGTGGAGTACACCGAAGCCGACAAGGCAAAGATCCTTAAAAAGGTTTATATCTGCGGTGTGGGCACCCTGATTACTTCAGTAGGCTCATTGATCTTATACTTCATCACATATTTTTTTGATACAGGAATGGTCCTTACTCCGTTTCTGCTTATACTTGCCAGCGGCATTTTCGGAATCAACACAATGCTTGCAGGACTTCAGCTCAAGGGTAAGATGAGCAAAAAGAGGAACAAGAAGCTAATTACTATTTCCATTACCATATGGGTAGTGCTTGCAGTAATCCTCCTGATATTCATGACTTACATACTTCCGTCGATTCTCTTTTATACAATAGGACCCGGTGCCTGAAGCAGATAAGGAGAATGCCTAAGGCCAAAGCCAGTACAACAGTCGTCAGGATGCTTGCTTCAATTCCGTACTCTGCCCCGTTCAGGATGTTTCTGCCAACAGATCTCATGTCAAATACTGCTGTTACCGCAGCATCTTTTCCGCTCAGATTGAGGCCAAGGATTGAGTAAAGGATATAGTTCCAAACAGAATGAAGTCCGCATGCCGCCCAAATACTCTTAAAACGGTGTGTAACAAGCGAGAAGATAAGAGATATCAGGATAAGGTTTATAACAGCTACAGCTGTAATGACCGAACTTCCTCCCTGCATATTACCGATATGGGGAACGGTAAACAGGATCGCAGATACTCCGAACGCCACGGGAACTGATGTCTTCTTTATGAGGAGCTGCTGTACTATACCTCTGCAAAGGATTTCTTCCATTGCACCCTGGAATACGAAGCACAAGGCCAAGAGCAATACCATCTTAACGTCGATATTTACAAACACACCGTTAAACTGTAACGCGCCGCAAATAGTAATGGAGATAACAGAAACTGCCAGAAGAACAGCGCCCAGAGCAATTCCTATAAAGTAACTGCAGAAGTTTTTGGTAAGTCCAAGCTCTGATACAGTCTTCTTCTGGAACAGTTTCCATAATAGGAATACGATTACGATCATGACTGAATAGCCTAAATAGGTTATCAGCGTAATCGTATTTTCGTCGAACATCTCCCCTTCAAGAGGATTCATGCCGCACGCAAAATGAACTGCCAAGGCAAGACCTTCACCCACAAGTTCACTTCCAAACTTTAATAAATAGAAAATAAGGATGACCTTGATGACGTATAAGATCTTTGGCATCTCCGTGCGGTTGTTGAAAGGACTGATATTTCTAATGAATTCTCTTATCTTACTCATGTTTATTCTCCTGATTTGAGCGCACTAATACATAAGCCCGGTCCTGACGGACAATTCTTAAACAAAACTGAATATGGAAAAAATTTAAGCGGGGAGCCCGTTAATGAGGAAATAGATCAGCATAGAGATCAGATCGATTCCAAGCAGGATACCGAATCCTATAAGAAACCATTTTAAAGCGGTTTTCGCGCGTTTGCCGTTCTTTTCCGTAAGGACCTTCTGGTCGATGACATCTGCCATGGTCTTATGGTCATCAGTCTTGACGGGTTCTATTCCCTTAAGGAGATAATCCGTGGTCACTTCGAAGATGTCGCTCATAATGACCACTTTATCAAGATCGGGGGTTGCCTGTTCGCTCTCCCATTTTGAGACAGCCTGACGGGATACTCCGACAGCATCTGCCAGTTCTTCTTGAGACATGCCTTTTGACTTTCGAAGGCTCTGTATTCTATCTGCAATTGTCATGTATTCCACCTCCAAGGATTGCTGGCCTGAGATTAACAAAATCAGCCTTTACATAACCACCAACCAGACCTTGAACTTTGTCAACCGACGGTTGCAATCCTTTATTTTCAGGCATTTTGCCTGTTAAGCCTGAACAAAAGTATGGTCACTACCCCGTCATCATCTTCTCCAACAATATCAAACCCGAACCGTCCTGTATAGAACCTGATATTGGCTTCATTATCTTTCGGAGTCACCAATGCAGAGTTGTATATATCTATCAGGACTTCAGCATCGCTTACATCCGCATTCCTGTATGTCAGATCCATTGAATTCTCCTGTCCTCTTACAGTTTTCTGGCCTTAATGCAGAACGAAATAGGCATCATCTTTGCCTTTCTGGTCTTGAAATCGGGATCATTTTCAGATTCCATGGCCTCCTTACTGCTTTCTTCCACAAACTGTTCGATAAGGAATCCGGCCTTTGCAAGAGCATTGATATATGTGGATATCTTCCTGTTGCACAGAACGATCTCACTGCCATGAACAGTCATCTTAAAGTAACTGTCATCAAAATAGCTCTTAGTCATACAGAACTTGTCATCGTCCTCAATAACATCCATACGCTCATCGCTTGACCATGCGATGCAATAATTCAAGGTATGGTGCCAGCTGAAGATAAATATGCCGTCCTTTTTAAGATATGAGGCGATCTTATCAACTGTTCCCTGCAGATCAGTCGTCCAGCCGATTCCGTATATTGAATAAACATAGTCGAAATATTCTTTGGGCACATCCAATTCATCTTCCATTTTGGCACACAGAAGTTTGGCTGAACATCCATTGTCAGCGAGTAGTTTGGCCGCATTTTCGAGCTGTGTTTGGGATATATCGACTCCCCACAGTTCTTTTGCTCCCTTATTCGCGTTATAGAGCAAAGAGTGTCCGCTTCCGCAGCAAATCTCAAGCATGCTTTTTCCGCGCACATCTCCAAACAGATGCAAATCCTCTTCCGTAACAAAACGCACACCATACTGAGGCAGCGCCGTGGTACCGAACCACTGATCCGCATGCTCATTCCAATATTTCTTATTTGTCTCGATTATTTCTTTATTAAGCATAGGTCAGATTAGATCCGAAATGAGTTTCAGATATTTATCGTTATCGAAAACTTCCGTACCTTCCATCTTAAACGCAGCCAGCATATGTTCTCTGCCCTGTTCGGTCTTGCCTGTCTCGTAAAGACACTCACCATATCTGACTCTGATAAAAGGATTCTCTTTTTCCTCGTACTCATTCATAAGCTTCTCGAAATATTCAAGCGCAGATACATATTCTTTTAACATGAAATGCGAATCGCCTATCGCTGCAAGAGTCCACACGGAAGCGTCCCAAACCGTCTTGGGTTCGGGTATCAACTCAAATGCCTTCTTATATTCATCAAGTGCCTTTCTGAATTTGCCTTCACAAAAATAGTGCTCTCCGATATCACTGTGTTTAGTTATCTGTGCGTATAATTCATCATCTAATTCCATAATATCTCTATTCCTTTTCTAAAATACTCACACATTATACCAAGTTAACCCTGCAGGATTCATACCAGTCCCAGATTGCAAAGAAATCAGAACTTCTGTCCTGATAACATGGATAAAACTCTTTCACCAGTTTGTCATAAGCAAGAGCTGCCGCATAAAGATGGTCAGAAATCATGTTAAATGTCGCATCATCTGTTCTGTAAGGAACTTGACCTAAATGCTTAACATATTCCAGTTCTTCCGAATAACCGTATCTGTGATGACTGGTACCGTATTTCAGATCCCTCATGATCATCTGCATGACCAGAGTATCATTGCAGTTCATATTAGCCAGATGAGAACTGATCAGATAGTCCCTCCGGTATAATTTACCAAGAGCCTGGATCTGGATAAACCAGAAACGGTTTATGTTATCCACCGGCCAATTCGGATTCTCATCGTCACAGGAAGGCTGCTTTTCAAGATTCAGCTCGACATCATCTGAATACTCAAATTCAAAGCTAAGATCATAGCGCATCCCGTTTCTGAAAATGATCCTGTAAATATGATTTACCGGAATATACATCCACCCCAGCGCCGCATCTTCTGTTACACCGAAGCGGTCGATCCTTTTATCGTATTCTTCAGGAGTTACAGAACCGTTTTTGGGAAGGCGCACTTTTACAGACAGATCTATATCACTGTACAGGTCATGGAAACCTGACTCAAATGCCCGCTTTCCTGCATCAACGAGTGTCTCGCGCGTAATCACGACTTCCTTAGTGCAGCAGCTGACGACTTCAGGAAAACCGAAGATCGTTGCCAGATACTGAAGGAATAGTTCTTCCATTTTTTCTTTCGATAAACTAATCTCCATACATTCTCACTCCGGTTCACCCTGTAACAGACTCCAGTTATCCTTGTCGCGGATATCATCATGGACATAAAGCCAATAACCTGCAGGATCCGCAAACTGTGTTCCGTTGTTGGTATTTACGTTTATTTCTTCAGAACTGTAAACATATACCCCGTTTGATTTCACATCCTGATAGATAGGATTTTGGGTAAAAGGATTAACCGGATCTTGTATGATATCTTCAAATGCAAGTGACGGAGTATCTGCATTAGTCATGAATTCATCAGATACGGTAAATCCGGTGCTGTTGAAATCCTTTACCAGCAAAACGGGATTTACTGATTCAACATCGAAATCCGTATCATCCAGATCGAAATAATCGAATTGATTCATTCCAAAGCCATGGTCAGATACGATAATGATCCTTGTATTATCGTACAACCCGTTTTCGCGCAGATAATCAAACCATTCGCCTAATGTTATGCAAGCCTCCATGCTGCACTGATATGTAGCATAGCTGGCAAAATAATCCATGTTCATCGTTACACCGTCAACAGTAAACCTGTCCTGATGAGCCATATCGTAATCTGTATTATCAATGCTTTCTGCAGGAGCATATTCCGGCTCTTTAAGAATGGACATATCATGAGTTGAATTATTCGTCATTACAAAGAAGCAGTTGGTCCCGTCATCAGATATTTCTGTTACATCGATCAATGCTGACAACGCAGCGTGAGCCTGCAAATGCAGCTCGTTATATCCTTCCATGGCGTGCTTGCCTGTCTTGTTTCCGAGGAACGCCGTTCTGTCAGAATCCAGACGGTAATATTCACCATTATCGTAAAGTACCGGCTGTAAAGCATAAGGCATGATCTTCATGACTCCATAGCAGAAGAAATTACGGTTAAGACGGTTTTCCATATCATTTCCCGAGCTTATAAGAACCGGCTCTTTATAGTTAAAGACACCTGACATATGATAAGCCTTTATGCCCTCATATCCGTCGAAAATGCTTAAGTCAGGGATCCACTGGTAATTGGCATAAGCAGGATCTACAACACTTACTTTCCATCCTTCATCTGCGAAGATGGCAGGCATGGCTATAAGCGACTCATTATGCTTTTCAACCAAAGGCACATCGGGACGAGCGTTTATTGCCTGAGGCGTGTAGTCATATCCTCCGAATACTGCCGGAGCACCGAAATTCGTGTATTTTCCGAAAGAAACAGTATTGGGATAGTATGTAAAGCCGTCAAACTTCTCAGCAACATCAGGACGTTCATTAAATAAATACGGAATACAGGATCCGTTCATCTTATCCATCATGATTACAACTACGTTTTGGCCGTTGGTCGTTAACGGAATGCTGACTTCCTCAGCCGTATTGCTGTAGCTGATAATGACGTCTGAAAGCAGCGTTGATATGGCAGCTATCTGAAAACCGGATAAAATAACAACTGCGCCCAGCGCAACCGTCATGAGAAGACTGATTATCTTTTTTCCTTTGATCACAATGAATACGATCGCAGCTGCAATTACAATATCAGCCAAAAGATTGAACAGTATATCCGGCAAACCGAAAATCATAGGGTCTTCAAACGTCAGCTTATTAGAAAGGAATCCGAAATTCTTATTGAATACCACATAGTTAATAACACCCATCGCTGCCATACACGGAAATATCAATGAATAGATCTGCTTGTGTTTTTTTGTAAGCAGACAAAAGACAGGAACCCAAAGAATAAATACACCAAGCGCCATAAATGCACTTACAACGAGATAATCAGCCGGATTATGAGGTTCTGTTATAAATGTGTTTACCATTTCGGCAGGGTTTTCAACAATAACATCTGCCGGAATCAAAACGCCTGTTAAAACAGCCAGTACTCCGCAAGAAAGGAAAACAGGCAAAAAACTGAATTCTCCCAGTTCAAGTTTTTTCTTGGCTTTGGCCGTTTTAACCGGCTTGCCGGATTTCTTAATCAAACTGCCAATGATGTTTTTACCCAGCGAAAAGACGTTATTTAACAGCCAGTAGAAAACCAGGCCTGCCGGAGAACGATAGAGCAACACGAGGAAAATGACAGCAAGACCATATACCTGTACCTTTGCCCTGACAGGATGCCCTTTGGTGTATATGATCCCGGATACGATATTGATCAGCGTCATCAGTACCGGCAAAACATTTACAGGGAAACTTCCTATATGGAACATAGCATCTTCTGTTCCGAGATCTGCGATAAAGCCAAAACTCTTTCCATGAAGACTCTGCATTCCTGACAAAAGATTATATGCAGCGATAAAAAACGGGATCTGCAGAAGCAGTGAAACAGAACTCTTCAAAGCGTATACCGGCTTATAGTTATTGATCCTGTAATACTCCTGAATCATGAAGAAACGCTCATCGCCTTTGAACGTCTTCTTTATGCGCTTCAATACGGGCGCCATTTTTGCCTGGATATCCCTGTCTTCGGCCTGCAGTTCATCTGCGCGCTTGTATAACGGAAGCACCAGAAAATTCACAGCCAGGCTCAAAAAAATAATCGAAATACCGGCATTCCCCGTTATCCTGTTTGCTATCGTAAAGATAACTTCAAAAAGAAGTTCTATCGGCGAGATTATCAACGTATACAAAAGCGTAAAAAACGTCAAATCGCAGTCTCCTAATCAGCATTACGGGGCTCTGACCACCGTATTTCGAAATCTAATCTAAATATTATACAATTCTTTTTGAAACAATAAAAAAGCTCAATGTTCGCCAGAGCCGATAAGCTGATATATTCCCTTTTCCCCAGCCTTTTCTTTGACATTATAATCCATTAGCAGGCTTTATTTATAAAAATTAATTAAGTATATATATAAATAGACATCTGTTTCATATATCATATGAATATGAGGAAGATAATAGGAGAGTCAAAATGGATATTATTGTCGCCGAAAACTTAAAAAAGCTGAGAGAAAAGCACAACCTCACCCAGGAAGCGCTGGCACTGGAATGGGGAGTTCCTGAACTCGCTATATACAAATGGGAAGCAGGACGCCTTCCGGTCGAATATAAGATGCTGCAGAGGATCGCGGATTTTTACGATGTCACTGTAGAAACATTTTTCGTTGATGATTCTGCCGAGAAGCACAAGCCTTCAGCAAATGACAAGGTATCGTTTAACTGCAGGATCTGCGGCGGAGACCTGGTTTACGACTATGCTTCCACATCCTGCAGATGTGCAAACTGCGGCAACAAGTGGGCCATTGCGGAGTTATATCCAAAGTATTCCCACGCTATCGCAACCATTAATAAGGCCGGCAGGATCTTAAGCAGCAAGGCTGTTCTTGCATCCGCTGATGAAGCCAAGCTCTTATACAAACAGGCAATCAATGAGTGCAGCAGGATCGAAGACGCTATCTCTTCTGATCTCATCAAGATCTGTGATGACGGCGTGGCAGAGGCCGAAAAGCTTGAGACATACTGCAGAGGCAAGTATTTCTTTGATAACAGGTCTTACAAGAGCGCTCTTAAAGAACTCGAAAAAGTCAGAGGTTACAGAGACGCTGACGTTATGATCAGGCGCTGTAAGGGTGAAAAATAAGGCGGTATATTTTCTTTAAATCCATAATACTAAGGAGGAAACAGGAATGGCTTTTTGTTCGAAATGCGGTGCGGTAGTATTAGACGGTTCTTCTTTCTGTGAAGTATGTGGTCAGGCTATAGATACTGACAGAATATTAGGTTCATCACATCTGTCTCCTCATCCTGCTACCAAAGAAGAGAGCATTCAGCTCTGCAATATATTGTTGTCTAAGTACACTACTTATGAAAAGCTCAAGGAAGATATCAAGGACGCTGAATTTCAAATCAAAAAGATGGAAGTAGGTTCCAATCCTCCGAGATATTGGTTATTCAGGTTTTATTGGCCGACCTTTATCGTTGCGGCTGTAGTTTGTTTTGTTACAACATTTGTCTTTGCCGCTTTGATCGCAGCTTCAGGTTCAGATGCAATAGAACTCGCCGAAGCACCAGGTTATCTCTCAATACCGATCACACTTTTAATCGGAATTCCCATCGCTAAAGCAAGACAAAACAGGGCTAACGAGAAACTGGCGCAAAATGACATGATGACGACCGCCAGGGCAAATCAGATACGCGCCCAGATTGAAGACATGAAAAGGAAGCAGAGCGAGCTGTCAGATGAATTACAGTATTACAAAGAGCTCATCCCCCTGAACATGAGGAACAAGAACAGTATTCTCAAGATCAAGAGAGCACTTGATCTAAGTCAGGCTCAGACAATTGAAGAGGCCGTCGAAATCGTGAAGAATCCAAGAGGATTTTAAGGGACACTCAGTTTAACGTTCCAAAACACTTCCGCCCCATTCGACCACTGTAAATCCATTACGTTCAGGTCTGTCAGGAAGTTCAAGCGCCATGTGTTCAGGAATCTCAACGGGAGCTTCAAGAGGAGTAAACACCATATAAACACGTATCAGCGTATCAGGTGCAGGATCCACGTTAAGTTTTGCCCATTCAGTGTAATATCCGTTCGGGAAAGAGATCAGATTATAAGGTGAAGCCTGAAGTCTCGGCAGCCAGTATGAGATGAAATCATCGATCTCACGGTCATTTAATCCTGCAGCTTCCAGATACTCCTCAAGGAAAGCTGCTGTATCTTAACGGGCCACGCATGCAGCATGCTCAAATTCATAGTCATCAAAAGACCTCGTCCCTTCCCAGAAAAGATATTCGTAATATCTTCCGGTATTCTTGTCGAAGATCGTTCCGTCAGGGAATGCAGTCACGTTCCATCCGTCATTATATTCCGGATAAGTGCAAGTGAGATTACCGTCATAATCCAGAACGATACTTACATCCGTTTCTGACTGAGGATACAGATAAATAACCGGTTTCTCAGTTTCTGCCGGTCTTTCGCTATACAGATACGCAGGCTTGGGCTCCGGCACACAGAAATCGAGCATAAGCTCGACAACGCCATCATCTCTTACCAGGACAAAAGTATACTTTCCTGGCTTGATATCCCTCGGAATGTCTATCTGGAAGTCATATCCGTACCATAATGTAATGATGCCCTTCATGTCAGTTTCAGTATGCTGGTAATATACCGGCTTTTTCGAAAATAACGCATCGCTCTTATTCCAGACATATTCGTCGTTCCTCTCGAAACAATATGCCTTCATCAGCTTTTTGTTCAGATTAAACTGTTCGTTGATATCATCATTCATCCGGCAGACTATTGAGACATAATCACCCGGGCGAAGTTCACCATCCCAACTGCCAACGCCTTGGATCATGGGTTCGTCGACCCATTTTGTCTCAAGATCTTTCTGATAGATAAACCCTTCTTCGTCAATGGTTTCCATATCCGGGTTGCCGTAGAAAACCTGATTCTTCTTTTGTTTTCCGGAACGATCACATGCAGTAAGCAATATGCTTAACGTCAACAAAATGCAAATAACTGCGACAGACTTTTTGGTTTTCATATATCCCCACCCCCGTCAGTAATATTATGATGCTAACCTTCCCTCTTACCAATCATGATATTCCTGTCCATTTTTATAAAATCATGGAAGTATTTCCTGATATTGGCCGCATGCTTAGAAGATTCTTCTTCAAGACCCCTGATCTTCTTATTCATCATTCCGGACTCTTCGTAGAGTCTTGAGATTTCAGCATCTATGTTATTGATCTTCTTTACTTTCGGTAAGATAATTACGAATGCCTGTATAGCAAAGATGCTCCAGGGGATGCCGTGGCAAAGAGCCAGCCAGCCAAATATTTCCGGATGTTCCATACCGGAAGCAGCAGTTGATATAAATCCGCAAACAAAGAAAATCTCGAGTAAGGTCCAAACGGCAGTTAATACCGCGAATAAAACAAACATGAGCTTAGGAGGTCTCAATACGCCATACCTGTCCCTGACATAATAGTTCTCGCGATCTATATTATTGCGTGCAATAACACCTCTGATTTGCTGTTTTTTCTCCTTAAGAGATACAATCTCTTTGCTGCAGTCTGACCATTTCTTCTTTTCAGTATAAAGCTTGCCAAACTCAGTAAAGTATTTCTTGTCTTCTTCTGCAGCGCCTGCGATCACTTCACTTACAATTTGTGAGTCATACGAGAACTCTACTGATTCAGATTCTTTTTCGAGTTGTTTCATGTTCGACAGATTAGCAGCCGCAAGCATAAGTCCTCTTAAAGCGAGAAAATCATGCGGATCCTTCGTCAACGTGAACTTATATGCATCGATAGCGGCCATAAATTCACTTCGCGAGATATAAGTCTCACCCGCCTCATGCATTTCGTCTTCTTTGAAGTATTCGTAATCATAAGTCGAACCGCAGAAAGTACAATGGTACATCTGCTTATCATTGTCGATAATGAGTCCTCCGCCGCAAGACGGACACTGATGCTTCCTGATGGTGCTCATTCCTGAGCCATACTCGTGCACGGTTTCTTTCGTTATCCGCCTGTCTTTTTTAACAAAGTCACGACAGGAATTTATTAAAGTGACAGAAAACTTTTCTGCTTCAGCTTCACAGGTCTCTATCTTCTCACTGAGTCTGATCAATTCCGTCTTTAGTTCTTCGATATGTTTATCTATATCGTTTATCTTTTTGACTCTCGGATAGACACTTACTAGATTATTGATGGTAATGGCGGCAGCAATTGTGACACCGATAAGAGACAGATAGGCAACCCAGACGGCATCTTTTCCCAGTACTATTACCGGCAAAACAAAGAATATTGCGAACGCCACAAAAAAAGCAACAAAACACCAGTTCACAATGAACATTGATTTAGGCGATTTCAGCTTTTCGTACTTGGTAGTGATGTAGTAATCGTAACGTGAATCATCGGTCGACCGGATAGTAGCTTCGAGCTGTTGCTCTTCATCTTTAAGAGCTTGTATCTCGTTAAGAAGATCAGCCAGTTTCTTCTTGTCAGAATATACCTTGCCAAGCTCAATAAAGTATCCCTTGTCTTCTTCCGAAGCGCTTTCAACTGCCTCACTGACCATTTTGGAATCATAAGAGAATTCTTCAGGTTTCTCATTACTGATTATCTCATCAATGCTATTCATGCGGGCAGCTGCAAGCATCATCCCTCTGTTTGCAGGAAAATCGTGAGGATCATTTTGCAGAATTAACTTGAATACATCGACAGCAGCTTTAAACTCACCGCGCGCAAGGTATGTTTCGCCAAGATCATGCAGTTTTTCTTCTCTGAAGTAATCGAAATCATAAGCAGAACCGCAGGAAGCACAACGATACATCTGCTTATCGTTATCAACATTTAGGTAACCGCCACAAGATGGGCACTGATGTTTTGTAGTAATGCTCATTCCTATCTATCCCTTTTTCTTAATGTCTCTTAGTACATTAAGTCAAAATATCCCTATCCGACGACTATATTATATCAAAACTATCACGGTGTAGTGACAAATCAGAGCTCACCTATCCAAATGCGCGATGTGAACTATCTCGTAGTAATTATCATCCCTCACAAGGTATGAAGCAAAATCGGCGGCAAAGACAATGTTATACGGGTGATCTTCAAACAAAAGAAGTCCGGGGTCATGGTCTTTACCGTTATCTATGAGCACATCCATTAATTCAAGCTCGGTATCAGTTACGTACTCGTCGTTATATGTAACGGCCCAGAATGCCGCGCCAAAAACATTAGAGTACATATATCCCATATCTGTATCATAGGATGGCAGTTCAACATCATAAGAGAACATCAGTCTTAAGATCTCAACATCATCAGAAGTCACTGATCTCTCAGACAGATAACCCAGGTATTCTTCCATACTGTTATCTATATATGCCATATGTTCGAACCTTAAAGGATCATCAAACATGCCGCCGTGATCAAGGCTTATCTCAACCATACGGAGATTACCGGTCTCAAGACCTCTCTCGAGGATCCCCTTATAATTATTATCGCGCCAGTAAACAAGGTTGGGTTTCCTGGAGATAAGTAACTCAAGGTCATCCATCGCCTCATCGGATCCGTCATCTAGATATGAGATAACACGTCCGACATCGCGTGTCAGAACAGTGTACTCCTTGCCACTTGGAGCAGTAACCTTGGTAAATGTCACAGACCAGATCCAGAATGCAGCCAGTCCGATAAAAGGAAGCGTGAAAACTATGCCAAGGACCAGGAAAACATTACCCGTTATCCGCAAGCCCTTCTTTCGCTTCGATTTGCCTATGATCTTACACGGAATCGCAATTCCGAATGACAAAAGCATAAGACAAAAAACAATAACCAGTATTATCAGGAACAGCACCCCGAATACCATCCCCATGAATGCCATATAATCTACCCCTTTATTCCTTAAATAGAATGATTACATTATATCAAATCTCATCATTTTCATTTCACCCCTCTCCAGAAGCCTGAATTACAGTGTCCGGTTTTCTATTCTTTCTGATTAAGCGACAAACGGTAATTAAAGCTTGGAGAGAGGAAATGTTGTAGAAGGTGTAGGATTGCTTTCAGAAACATCCATCGCCTCATTAATCTGTTCGCTGGTTTAATCGGTAATGAGAAATGTGAAATGATGGCGTATCCCACCCGCCCTTCCCAAAAGTGTACATGTGAAAGCCAAACGTACATTAGTTTGATGAATTTGCGATTGCATTATGTACACTTGCATGATATCATTCAGGTAACATAATTTGTAGGAGGATTTTTATATGGAAGCTGATGAACTTATGGACACAAATGAATCCAAGTGGCACCTCGAGGCCTACGATAAGCTTTTGGCCGAGGCAAGAGAAAAGAGAAAGGAAAAGATTTCCGTTATTGAGCTAGGTAAAAAGCTTAATTTCAAGCGTTCGAACATATACAGAATGGAAAGCGGAGCTATTGATCTTAAGGCATCGACACTAATTAATTATCTGCACGGCTTCGGGTATCATTTGGAGATTGTAGAGGACAACAAAGCGACAATCAAAGATACCAAGCCTGACATGATCGTTGAGGCTGACGGAATCCAGATCCCCATCGAGCACTGCGATAGCAAGGAAAAGCTCGATAAGAGAACGAGATTAAATCTGCTTAAGCTCATTTTGGAGCAGATGGAATCCGAGCTTGAGATCGAAGAAGGTAAATGACTGGAGGTAAATCCTTGTGTCTAGATACGTAGTTAAGAACATGACGGCAGCAAAGCTCATGAAGATTAAGCCTTCGGCAAGCTTTAGAAAAGCACATAAGCTTAAGGCATCAAGACCCTTGAGAGCCGCTTCATGATTTAGGAGATGCTTACATGAGAAACGGCATTATCAAAGCAGGCAGACGAATGGCTGCCCAAATCAAGCATAAAACGTAGACTATCACTTCGGTCTTCCCTTCTTTAATGGTGACGGGTGATTTGTTCTACGCACCTGATGACGATTAAAGGAGAAAGACATATATGGCACATTTATTTGTAACAGGTGATCTTCACGGAGATCACGACTGGAGTAAATTAAACACAGAAAACTTTCCTATACAAAAGGAGCTCACAAAGGACGACTACGTAGTCGTGCTTGGGGATTTCGGCGCCGTTTGGGACGGCGGAAAATCCGACAAATACCTACAGAAATGGCACAACTCAAAAAGCTACACGACGCTCTTCGTGGCAGGCAATCATGAGAATCACGAACTTTTGGATGCAATGCCGGTAACGGAATGGCACGGCGGCAAGGTGCACAAGATATCGGATTCCATTTATCACCTCATGAACGGACAGGTTTATGAGCTTTGCGGTAAGAAGGTCTTCGTTATGGGAGGAGCGGAATCGTCTGATAAGGAGCACCGCAAGGAAGGCATATCCTGGTGGCCGCACGAGCTTCCCACGTTAGACGAATACAACGAGGCATACAAAAACCTCGGAAAGCACGGCTACAAGGTAGATATAGTTTTCACGCACTGTGCGCCTGAGACGACCGTAACGGACATGTTCATGCCAAAGATGTCCGTACGCAAGCTAAATGACCTGACATCCTTCCTTGATATGATCGCGCAGACCATAATCTTCAAGGACTGGTATTTCGGTCACTACCACGAGGAGTCTGACAAGGGCAAGTTTCACCTGCTCTACAACAGCGTTGTTGAGCTTAAATGAAGGAGCGTCAACATGAAAAGGAAAATGGTTACAGATGAAGAAATAGCGAAGATCGGAGAATCTCTCTTTCTCATCGTTGGCAATTTCGTAGATAACGGCTTTCATGGCTACATTCGAATCATGGGCTGGAAGAGGATCGGCAACAAGAACACCCGAATATTCAGATTCTGCTTCGATTATGACGAGGACGGCTACTGGGACTTAAAAAAGCTTCTGGATGATTCCTTGGATCTCATAGCCAAGGACACCGACAGATACTTCCCTGTTGTCGCATCGATAGCGGGCATTGCAAATCAGGATCCGGAGGATCTGGAATTGGCATTTTAAGAAAGGAACAAACATGTCACGCATATTTTTAACAGGCGATACACACCGCTTAATGGATACGGTTAAGATCGACACGTTCGACCGGAAGATCGGGCACGAGCTTAATTCCGACGATTATCTCATCATTGTGGGAGACTTCGGCGGGATATGGACGGGCGTAGACATACCAAAATCTTCAAAAGCACGGCAACAGGGTCGACATCATCCTTACTCACTGCGCACCTGAGACTACGGTCAACGATCTCGGTATGCCACGCATGTACTATCGCTCACATAACGATCTTACCATGCAGCTAGACACGATCGCTCAGACGGTGAAGTTCGACGACTGGTATTTCGGTCACTACCATGAGGATTCTGATCTTGGAAAGTTCCACATGCGTTATGACTGGATAGATGAAATAATGGAGTAAATGAAATGGAAAATGAAATAAAGAAGTTCTACATAGCCGATACGCACTTCGGCCATAAGAACATATTGGATTACGACAAGCGACCGTGGCCTGATCTTGCACACATGGAGCGAGACATGATAGCTGTCTGGAACGCGAAGGTCCGTGACTGCGATGAGGTATACATATTAGGCGATCTCATATTCGGCAATGCCGATAACTGGCGCCGAATAGTACCTCAGCTTCACGGCAAGAAGTTTCTCATAAAGGGTAATCACGATCTTCGCCAAATACCGGGAGATGTTTCTCGGATGTTTGCTGAGGTTGCACCCTATTGGGAATCACATGACGGACAGTATCACATAATAATGAGCCACTATCCCATGATGGCATATAAGCACGATGCAAACTCAGGCACCCTGATGCTTTACGGACACGTTCACAACACCATCGAATTCAAGGCGCTGAAGAATGCAATCGCTGTTTATAAGGAACAATGTGAGAAGAGCATGTACCCATATCAGGGAAAGCTCTATAACTGTTGGTGCGGCTTTTACGGATATGCGCCAGCTACATTAGAGGAAATATTAAGCAACAAGAATAATCACTAGGAGTAAGCGCATGGACAATACGATTTATGTCTATTCAGAAAAATACGATATTCGAGGCTTCATTCAGGATCACGGTCTTAATTTCGGTTTGTGTTTTGATTATGAAGACAAGCTAATCCAAATGGGACTCGCCAAGACCGCGGTCGATTATGAGAAATACGGTAAAGACCTTATTGAATCATACGTTGAAAACCTTGCAGTTCCCAAGGTCAAGAGAAAACTCCGTCTTCACTATTGGTGGGTATGCAGGAGAAAAGACAGACACGGGTCAACTTATGCGTATGCCTCCGGGATCGTAACGGGTCATGAAAGACTATGTGATTCTCATGAAGCAGAAACGTCTGAGGTTATAGATGTTGTTTACAACGAAGAAGACGATGAAATCCTTCTTAAGACTCTTAACAGTACGTATCACTGTCCGCTTGCTTATTGCAACTTCGACAAGCAGGATGAGAATCCAGATCTGCTTCCCGATTATGAACACTTAAAAGAGAAATACAAGGATTCCAACCCCAATCATTCAATTGAACACGGAAATGTCCTTCTTGTTCTTGCAGATTTCTGCGACCACTATTTTCATTCTCTTTATTATGTCCCGAAGTTTATAAAGAGCAAGAATCCTACTCCATACACGGCCAAGGTCAGCGGAATAACACTTCAGGATAATTATATGATTCGTACAAATGACGGCACAATTGACATTCGGTATCTTACGCATTTTCAAAATATCGAGTTGTACAAATGCAATACCAATGCTCGTCGTCTCTTTATAGAAAACATTGGAGATTCGGTCATTTACGTGAAATTCCCATCCGGGGCAATTAGACTCGAGCCTTATGACTTCAAAGAATACAAAGAAAAAAACATAGAAAAAGAACCACCAGCACTTCCAAATGGTGATCTCTATCACCCTGATTGGTTTCGACTGAAATAAATACTCATTAATAAGAAATAGAAAGGATCGTGTTATGAAGAATTCCGTAAAAACAGATCACATCGAATACAAGATCTACGAAAACGGCAAGCACGTTCACAAGAAAGCTGTTTGCAGGAGATATCCTACAGGACGCATCCTGATCTGCCAGGATCTGGGTGAAGTGCTCAATGTTATCTGTGAAATCGAAACAGATTTTGTAAATCCGATAGCTGAAATTGGAGATATTTAAGACGTATTTGTTCACGTTTGGGAATACAGACCTCAAACAATCACGCTTTTAGAGTTGCCTATAATGGACGCTTGCTTGATGCTAATATTGATGCTCGTGATAGGTGCTTAGTCCTCGGACATTCTATCCAGACTAATGAGAGGAATTATTCTTTTAGTGACTTGAGAAATGCTGAAAGAGTTAAAAACACCCTCAATCAGGGAAAGTCGGCATAGTTGGGATTTACAACCATTTACAACCAGTATGGAAATAATAAACAAGGGGTCTGGAAACCCCAAACCCCTTGAATTTACTGGTGATCGTGAGCGGATTCGAACCGCTGGCCTACCGCTTAGGAGCGGTAACGACAATTATGACAATAGACTAAAATTGTGAAAGGACGGGCTTCTCTGGGTGCCCGCTCCTTTTATTTTTGCCTTATCACTCATTTCATCACTCAAATTCCCGACACATCCCCTATAAATACGGCATTTTTTCGTGTTCTTTCTTGCTTTTCTGTCTGTGTCGTAGTATAATGACATTGTCGCAATTAACGAGGAGGATTTGAGAATATGATTTATATTTTGACAGATCACGAAGACAATAACAGCATCAGCGCAGTCATTTTGTGCGATTCGATTAAGTGTAATCCTTCTGCGGAAGAAATCCAAAATGTGATTTATGAAGCTAAGGAGGAGCCGGGTTATACTTGCGATATTGTTGATGCTCTGCTTCGTGCAAAGTACCCGGGTATCAAAATCTTCTGGACTCCTGATGAGAATTTTGTAAGATTTTTGGAATGGTAAAGGAGGCGTCTATGCGTGAACCCAAGATCAGATTCAGGTTCCTGAACTTCAAAACGGAAACGGTCTCCGATGTCTTCCTCCCTGTCGGCTATGACACCAACATGGAAGAAGGCGTTGTCGAAGATAATATCCGTGCTCTGCTCAACTGTGAGCGTGCCGTATCAGGCGATCCCGGGCAGGAAGAACTCGACATTCTCTTTTATGACCAGTACATCATCTGGACTGTTCCCGGTAATGCTGTCAAATCTTACGACAAGATCATTGCCAATGACCAAGACAGAGGCATTTCAGTCATGGTAAGGCTCGTGGCCTGAAAGCCTGTCGAGGACAAATATATTAAATAGGAATTATATTTCCGTTTTTCTTTTGGAGGTAATTGACATGACATTTTCAGGCGTTCTGTCCCCTTGCATCGCTTGTCATAATCAGGGCGATTATATGAAAAAGTCTAAACTTCTGAGAATGGAGCAACTTTGTTCTGCTCTGGAAGAAAATCACGATGTCAGGCATAGTCCTGATCTCGGACTCTATGTCCATTCGAATTGCAGATACGGTCTCTCCTGCTCCGCCCTGACAAACTTTGACAACGAGTGCAATGCTGTTGCAAGGCGTATTGCGAGCCGTGTCATTACCGCAGCCGTCATGGAAGACGAGTCGATCTATCACCAGATCCTTGAACTTTGCAGAGGAGATTTTCCTATGGCATATAACTATATCGAAAATATCCATTTCCAATACAAAAAGTCCCATTAAAAGCCCTTTTTTATTTGACTTTGTGTCTGTGTCGTAGTATAATGACATTGTAGATAAGACAAGGAGGGTTTTGACCATGATGACTGATGTTGTTCAGAAAGATTTTGACTATGTGTCTTCTGCTACAAAAGAAAATGCCGGATATGTTGCCGAGGCTCTGGATCTTGCTGATGAGCATTATGACGAGTTTCGCGAGTTGTCCTCAAACCACATGAGCGAACTTCTGACAGACGTTGACTATTCCACCTACGAGATGTTCGAGTCTCTTGCGTCTGATTATCAGAGCGCATCTGAAGAGGTCAGAAAGGGCATCGACATCGCCTGTTCTGCTCTTACCGGCTGGTACTTTACGAGTATCGCAAAAGCGATCGTTGAGAAGTTTAAGAAGGAAGGAGTCTGATATGTCTAAGTATTTTATCGGTGTCGGAGCCGAGTTGACTGTGACAGGAGACAGAGTCGAGCCCGGCAGAGACGAACACTTCCTTATCGTTGCGGAAAGCGAGGAAGATGCGAAAGCAAAGCTCTATTCCGAATGTGATTCGGCTTGGCGTTATTTCGAGTACGACATCGTCAAAGAAGTAAAACCGTCGGATATTAAACTTTCTTGCAGGAATGTTCTCGATGAAGACGGTAATGAGGAATATGCGGATCTGGAGGTGCTTACATGAGCTGGCACGCATGGACTGAATCGGGATACGGCTATCCCCTGTTTAACTATAACAACGCTGATACCGTTAAGGATTACTGTATCAGTCACTCTGCGGAAATTTCAGAAAAATACAAGGAATTGACAGAAGAGAACGGTGAAGGTGTCGAGATCACTCTTGAAGACATTTCCGAGTGCCTTGGTTACTCAAATGTGGCTGAAATGGTCGCCACTGTCGTCAGAGAGGCATACAAGCTCAAGACCTTTATCGGTTATGACAGTTGCGGTGATACAGACCAGGTATTCATGATCGGGTTTGAGCCGCGGTACGGTTGGGAAGAGCATGACGATCTTACCCGGGAAGAGATTGACGCGTTCCTTACTTCCCTTGCCAAAGAACTCGGCATCACTGAGACACAGGATTATTTCTCGGCAGAATATTGCGGATAATCATTATTAGTAAAAGGAGACATGATATGAGACTTAAAAGAAAGTATGTAAGCGCAAAACTCGTCTGCGAGATCGCAGAGTCTATTGCAAGGATCAATGATACAAAAGAAAGCAAGTTCTTTGCCAAATCGCTCAGAAAGGCTGTTAAGTCTGCGCCTTACATCAGGAGCAACGAGGAACCTGTCCTGGAGGTTGCAGAGCCAGTAAATACTCAGCCTGAGTCACAGCAGAAGGTTCTCGGTTCGGTATCTGACTTTATCTCTGCTATCAAGGGCGACATCAGAACCGTCGCAAAACTTCCTTCCGGGGAGATCGTTTTTGACGGATACCTGGACGAGAACATCAATGACGAGTTGGAAGACATGGACATTACAGACATTTCTTTCCGTGACGGCATTGCCGTTGTCTCTGTTAAAGAAAGACCCCGTGTTCATCACTACGCTTTCGTTGTCATCGGTTCAAACGCTGATGTCGATGAGAGCGAAGATGGTGATTATGACGACGAGGAGTAAGGAGGATAATTCAGAAATTCGAAGAGTATGCCGGGCTCCGTGAGGAATCCGTGTCAAGAGCAATGTGACAGGCGGAAATATATTTATAATCCTATATCTGTAAGGAGACTTTACTATGAATTTGAACCACACAATTTTCTACGAATGACTCGTAACTCTTGCCGTGTATCGCACCGTAGTTGTATAATGACAGATAACAATACCCGAGGTGAGATATACATGGACTACGATGTTAAATTCAAAACGGACGCAATCGAACTGTCCGATAAGATAGGAGTTAAACAGGCTGCCGAAGAACTCGGTATCTCGGTCAACACTCTTAGTTCCTGGAGATACAAGAATAAGAATCCCGAGAGTATGAGGGCTGCTCATAACAAGGCTGTTGCCAAGTATCACAAGAAGAGTTACTGGCACTATAACCTGTCTTTGAACAGAACCACTGATGCGGAGCTGATCGAAATGCTCGATGCCTCCGACAACAAGCTCGGACTTATCAGGGAAGCTCTGAGACTCTATCTCAAAAAGCAGAATAAGAAGTAATCAGGACATATTGAGTTTCGGCCCGGAAATGCCCCTTTCTTTGTATGAAGAACCGGGCATTTTTTCTTGCAAATTTGCTGATTTTCCTTGCTTTTTGTTCTGTGTCGTAGTATAATGACATTGTAAAGAAATCACGTTAGTTTTTGAGTTTGACAAGATACTTCCCCAATACCCTCCAATCAAGTCCCCTCCCTGTTAAGCCCATTTCAGAGAGGGGACGACCGGGAGAGATACCAGAAAGAAGAGGCAAGATTATGACAGAGACTTTGTGTTGTGTTAAGATTTCAGGCTTTTTGGGCAACAGATATTCTCTTGCCGGAAAGATGACCGGAGAAGAACTCCAGGAAGGTAAAAAATCAATCAATCCCCTTTCGGATTTGCTTAACGACATCTCTTACCGCATCGAGATCGGCGAAGGCCTGAATCTCGGCGATTTTTCCAAAGCCGGAAATGACTCTGAGTTTGAGGATTTTGTCTGGAAATATCTCGAAAAGGCTGTCGAGCTTAAAATGGTTGAAATTAAAGAAGCCTGTTTCGAGGAATACTGGGAAGACGGTCGCTTTGAAGGTTATGACTACTCCGCAACCCTTGCTTTTGATTATGAGTCGTTGTGGGAAAAGTACAAGGCTTTGTCTTGATTCTTCCGGAGGTGCAATATGGCAGCATATATCTGTATGAGACCAAAAGGAAGCTGTGCCGGTTGTGAGCATTTCAGATTTGATGATGAACGTAAGGCTAATGCTTGCATGGCGCGAGTCGATAAGACACCTGATGTTGACCATGTCACTCTTACCATTTACCCGTCTGTCAGGGAGCATTACAAGGCTTTGGGCCTTATCAGTTAAGTGAGGTAATCCGTTATGACTATGAAAGATACGATCGTGAGTTTCTTGCAGGGCTGCACCGGGCTTTGTGCAACACTTTCCGAAATCTATCGTGCGGTTGCTGAGGGTAACTGCGAATATCAGGCGGAGACATGGCACAACTCCGTAAGACGCTCGCTCTATACTAACCAGGACACTTTCAGACGCGTTGTAAGGGGCGTATATATGCTTACAGGCGAGCATAGTACATCGGTCCTTATCGAAGGCTCCGGACGCGAGCTGGAAGAAATCGAAGACGACTCCGTTGACTGTATCATAACCGATCATCCGTGGGACTGCGCTTCTTCCAATAAAGGCGGCAACAGGGACTTTGCCACATACGACACGTTCAAGTATGAAGCAGCTGATTTTCAGGCCAAGGCCAGAGTCCTCAAGAACGGTGCTTATCTTTGCGAATTCCTCCCTGTCGAGAGTGCTAACAACTGGAAGTACCTCTATGCTATTAAGACTTACGCCGAAGAGGCAGGACTCAATTACTATGCTTCTCTTATCTGGCGTTCTGCTCCCGAGGGTACAAAGAACACAGGCAGAACGACCAAGGGCGTACAGCAGATAATCGTATTTTCAAAGGGGAAACCGAGAAAACTCTCTTCCCTTTCCGTACAGGGCTATCAGACACATACTATCCTTCCCTACGAGCTCGAATACCATGTTCCGTCTCAGGCGAAGTATAGAAATCATCCGGCAGAAAGGCCTGTTGAACTTTATGAATATCTCATTAAGCAGTTCACAGAGGAAAACGAAGTCTGCTTGGACCAGTTCGGAGGTTCCTGCAACATGCTTCAGGCTGCCGTAAATACCAACAGGTTTGCTATCGTGTACGAAATAGCCAAGGATTATATCATGAACGCAGCTGACAGATTCGGACTTGCTAAGCTCTATGAGGCAGAGGCAGAAGTTGTCTCTTTCAGAATCGACCGCAATGGTCAGCTCTCGTTGGCTATTTGATTAAGCGGAAAGGAATGGTGCTCCCTTATGCCGAAGAATACAAGTTATCAAATGACAATTTTCGATTTGCTGCCAAGACCTTCGTGGACAGAGATGACTTTGAAGCAGCTTGCCGCTTACATCAGTGAGCAGACAGGTCTCCTGTTCATTCCTGACACAAGATTTCACGGCGAATACAACGAATACATCGCTTATTACACGAGCAAGTTGTTCTTTACACTCGGACTCGATTATTTTGAGACCTGTGACGAGGATAATGGCAAGCCTTTTATCTCTGTCGGTTGGGAGAACAAAAAAGAAATGTCAGGCGGTGATGCGCCTTGCGATACTTTGGAAGACGCTATTGATTACTTCAGGAGCGCGATCGCACGCAATGTCCAATAAATCCAGCTTGCATTGATGACTTGCTGAGGGAAATGTAGATTTCAAAACTTTATTCTAATGATGTTGAAGAAGATAAGAGGATAAGCACATGAAATGGAAGTATGACGGTTACACCAAAGTACATGACAGTACCAGAAAACACATAATCGAAAGATGGTGCTATGTGTGCCCTTATTGTGGTTATAGCGTCAGTACAGAGGCAAAGCCGACTGCGATAAGGCAATACTCGACATGTCCCGGATGCCGTATGGATATGCGTAATACAGGGAGCTGACAATTTAAGTGAGATTGTGAATTTCAACTTTGAGTTGAATTGTGGCAGCGATGTAAACTTTCGTGACATTCTGTTTAGTTTTGTCCTGTTTAGTATCATTCTTTCCATGGTGTAAAAATGTGCGTTGACAAGCCTTTTTCCGCTTGATAAAAAAAAGGACATAATAGTTGAAAGGAGCGAGAATGTCTATGAAGAACCATGAATATAAACCCATCAGCAGTTATCCCGTCATGCTGCGTGCGGAAGATGTCGCTGCTATCTTGAGAATATCCCGCTCCAAGGCATACGACCTGATGCACAGCGAAGGATTTCCGACTCTAAGGATCGGCAAACGCAAATTGCTGGTCTCAAAAGAATTGTTCCTGGCATGGATAGATTCCAGCTGTTCTAAAGAGAGCGCGTAATGTGGTCCTGGCTATGTGAGATGGAGAGCAGAATCGAAGCCTGGGGACATGACCATCCCGTGCTATTTATTTTGCTGTTTATTGCAGAGATATGCCTGACTATCTTGATAATAAAACACGAGATATGGAGACACAAACGATTAGAAGCAATGGCAGAATATGACGGTGAAGAATGGTTCGATTCTTATGTTGAAACAATGACCAGACTCGGGTTATATAACCCTGACAATACTGAAGACGAATTTACCCAGCCGACGGGTTTTGGTGGTTAATGGTCTAATTTCACCCCGTAATTGCTGGAAAGCATCCTGAAAATATACTATAATCAATGCAAGCGAAAAGAGAGAATATCGCTTATTCACGGCAACAAAAAACCCAGAGGTCGCACCCTCTGGGTTTTTCTATGCCGTTTGTGCGAGGTGGCTTAAGCCTCAGGTTGATTTCTGATACTGAGGGCTTTGTCTTTGGCGTTGATCCTGAGACTCGAACTCAGACACCGTATATCTACGGTTACTTACGGTTTAGCAAACCGCTGCCTTACCTGTTAGGCTTAGACCAACATTCGTGGCAGAGATCCAAAGAGTCGAACTTTGTACTTCCGGTTCAGAGCCGGACGGGATGCCGTTTCACCAGACCTCTGTATTTGGCGCCGTGCACAGGATTCGAACCTGCAAACCGTTTCCGGTCAAATGCTTTCAAGGCACCTTCCTCACCTCCCGGACACACGGCGTAATTGGAGCTTACAGACGGAATTGAACCGTCCACCTTCTGCTTACCGAGCAGACGTTCTGCCTTCTGAACTATGCAAGCATTTTGGCGACAAACAGAGGTGTCGATCCCCACACAGGTTTCCCGTGCCATCAGTTTTCGAAACTGCGCTCAGAGCCGTCTGAGTTTGTCTGTCATTGGCGACTATGACCGGACTCGAACCAGCACACCGCTCGTCACGATTACTCCTTGCTTTCCAAGCAAGTGCCTTACCAGTTAGGCTTACATAGTCATAAATGGAGCCGAACAAGGGACTCGAACCCTCATCACACGGTTTACGGAACCGTTGCACGACCGGTTGTGCTAATCCGGCAAAGTTGGCTGTCCTTGAAAGAATCGAACTTTCTCCTAAGGTGTCAAAGGCCCCGGCGCTACCGTTACGCTAAAGGACAATGTTGGTACTCCCGACAGGGCTCGAACCTGCAACTGACTCGTTCGTAGCGAGGTAGTCTTCCGATTGGCTTACGAGAGCATGTTGGAGCATCGTATCAGAGTCGAACTGATCTTGTCGGTTTTGCAGACCGGTTGCCTCGCCGGAGACAAACGATGCGTTGTTGGTCGGAACACAAGGATTTGAACCTTGAACCTGACGGATATAAGCCGCCTGCTCTACCGTTGCGCTATATTCCGAAATTGGTCGTAGCAGATAGAATCGAACTACCATTACACGCTTATCAGACGCGTTTCCTACCTTTGAAAGATGCTACGATATTGGTGCCGCCTGAGGGTATCGAACCCACTCGAACTTACTAAGTAACGGATTTACAGTCCGTTCCGCCTCCTTAACGGGTTACGACGGCATTTATTGGAGCTCCGTAAGGGAATTGAACCCTCATTGCCTGCTTGGAAGGAAGGCGTGCTACCGTTACACCAACGAAGCATATTTGGGAGGAGGTAAGAGTATCGATCTCTTGCTTGCAGTGCCACAAACTGCCGTGCTGCCATTACACTAACGACCTCATATTTCGCAGCCAGCTGCCGGGGAATCCTCAAGGGTACGGCATTTAATCAGCTCCCGACCTCTGAACTGACTGCATTTGGTTGCGGAGCCGAGAGTCGAACTCGAAAGGTCAGGCTTATGAGGCCTGCGTGGTTTCCGTACCTCTCCGCAATATTGGCACCAAGACAAGGACTCGAACCCTGATCGTGCGGTTTTGGAGACCGCTGTTTTACCAATTAAACTATCCTGATGTGTTGGAGCAAGCAACGGGATTTGAACCCGTGTATCCGACTTGGCAAGCCGGTGTAATTGCCGCTATACGATGCCTGCATATAAGGTTTAGGTCAGCTTTTCCCCGGCGAAGGATTCGAACCTCCGATACACTCCGTTTCCGGCTTATCCACCGTGGCCAGGCTACTCGCTGACCGTGCCTTTGGTACCCAGAGCGGGGATCGAACCCACGACTTCCTGTTTGTAGGACAGGCACTCTCCCAAGCTGAGTTATCCGGGTATGGTGCGCTTCTTTTGTCAGGAGAAGTTTTGAAGAACCCTGGTGGACCACACGGGGATCGAACCCGCCATCTCAAGTTTGCAAAACTCACGTCACCCCATTGCGACTTCTGGCCCATATCTTGCCTGTGCTGCGTTCCTGTCGCTCAGACCTTAACCGTATAAGAATTTTTCTACGGACGCATTACAGGCCTCGTCTGAGCCTTTTTAGTGGAGCTTCCCGTGAGAATCGAACTCACTCATTCCTGCTTACAAGGCAGGCGCAGTCCCATTGTGCCAGAGAAGCATTTGGTGCGGGGAGCAGGATTCCATACCTGCGCAGTCCGGGACGCAAGGTGCACACCGTCCTTTGGACACCGGGTTACGCGCCGGCCCCTTTGGGTGACTTGGGTATCCCCAGCTGGTGTCTGATCCGGGGCTCGAACCCGGGAAAGACTGATTTTGAGTCAGCCATGTCTGCCATCTGCATCAACCAGACATATAGATCAGATGAAACAGTCGCGATTCTGCTCTTCGGCTACTTGTTTTCATGTACCGAAATCTCAGTACCTACTTCCTTTTGCCTATCATCTGTGTTGGCACTCGCACGAAGACTCGAACTCCGATACGCGGTTTAGAAGACCGCTGCACTGTCCGGTTGTGCTATGCGAGTGTATTTGGTGCGCCAGCCCGGATTCGAACCGGGAGTGACACGGGGCTTAAACCCGCCGTATATGCCGTTCTACTACAAGCGCGTTTGGTACCTCCGGTGGGAGTCGAACCCACAAAAGACCTGGATCCTTAGTCCAGCGCATACGCCAGTTCTGCTACGAAGGTATGTTGGTATCCCTGAGAGGACTCGAACCTCCAACTTTACGGATCTGAACCGTCTGCGTCTGCCTTATTCCGCCACAAGGATATGTTAGGACCGCGTGCTCTCCGTTACACTAATCAAGGGCGCCTTCCTGAGTCGAACAGGTCTTCGGTCTGGTGACGCTTCAGGGAGTTGAACCCTGCTTCACGAGCTGAGAACCCGTTTTCCTGGCCGATAGAAGAAAGCGCCATTTGGTACCCTCAGAGGGATTCGAACCCTCGCCTGTGGAGTGAAGTTCCACCGTCTTGGCCAACTTGACTATGAGGACATTTATTG
>Ga0256405_10000360_pt1 | contig 152784 bp, 195 predicted proteins | sample RumenRJG_02DNA_FD_189096 | JGI IMG/M metagenome (GOLD analysis project Ga0256405, IMG submission 189096) | Bovine rumen microbial communities from Lethbridge, Alberta, Canada - RJG_02 | ecosystem: Host-associated > Mammals > Digestive system > Stomach > Rumen | place: Canada: Alberta... | reverse complement strand
AGAATTGCACCCATGCTCGCGGCCCATCCGGTACATACAGTGGAGATAGGACAGGGGATAATCTGCATAGTATCATATATAGCTAATCCCGCAGGAACACTACCGCCTGGTGTGTTAAGATATATAGATATATTCTCCTGACTATTCACTGACGACAGATAAAGGAGTTGAGCCTGAATAATGTTTGACACATCATCATCTATTGCCTGTCCAATAAAGATAATCCTATCCATCATAAGGCGCGAGAAAATGTCTGTTGCGGCCGTGTTGAGTTTACGTTCCTCAATAATGATAGGAGGATTGGTTGTGCTGCTGGCATAGCGTCCAAGAGTCAGAGGATTTACGTGATGTTCTGACTTAGCGTATTTTTCAAAATCATTCATGAATTAAAATACTAATATAATATCAAAAATTTACTACTTAAATTCGCGTATTTTGAGAGTAAACAAAAAAGATGACCTTTTGGTCATCTTTTCTTTTCAAAGCGAAATATGAAGAGTTTTTAGAACGGAAGATCGTCTGCTGCATTTCCGACGAAAGTTGTGGTGGGTTCTTCTTCATAGGTTTCAGGTGTCACACCCGCGGTCGCTCCTGCTTCAACGATAGGATTACCCTGCTTGAAATCCTCATAGGTAATAGACTCAGGATTCTTACCAGCGAGAACAATCTCAATCCACTGGTTGACCCTCTTCGTGGTCTGTTCGTCCCATTCCTTCCATCCCTGCTCTGCGCGAAGATCAAAAGCATTCTCCTTAGCATAGTTAAATGCAATCTCGTAAAGAGGACGGAGCTGAGGACGGAGTGCTTCAAGCTCTGCCTGCGCAGCCTTACGCTTGGTCTCGGTCTTTGCACTAGTGCTATCCTTGATAGCAGTCACATAACTGTCAATAAGCTCAAGCTGCTCGTCATCAAAGAGAGGAGTGCCGTCGGTCTTAATGATAGGTGCGTAATCACCAAAGTCACAGAGGTTATAAGAAATCTCGCGCTGCTTACGAGAAGGATTGGTAGGGTCATCAGGTCCAGGAGTAACCTCCATATTAAGCTCAAGACCGATAACATAGTCCATCACAGGATAAGGAGTCTTCTTACTGTCCTTACTAGGATTCATCCTTGCAACGAGCTTATCCTTAATTGCCTTAGGGAGCTTCATTGCCATAAACTTACCGACAAGGTCCGGCTTGTTCTCATCTTCGAGAACCTGAACGAGAACGTAATCACTCTCATTCTTCTGGAAAAGGTCATAAGCGCGCTGCTTGTCTGCTTCGTTCTGAGAGAAGTGGAGCTTCTTCCAACAGGAAAAAATTGGGCAACGTTTGAAATCCGGATCAGCTGGTCCGTTACCAAGACGACTCTTCACAAGAAGACCACCATCGGCACTCTTCAGGAAGTAAGTAGCCTGATGAATAATACTGTCTTTGGGATTAAACGGGTTGTAGATAACCCTTACTTTAGAAAGATAATTGCCACTCTCGGACTTAGTGTCCTTAGGATTGGTCTTGTAAACATTAGCGTCAAATGAACGCTGTTCGGGTTCGTGGAATGCATCCAGGTTTGTGGGATCAAAGCCCATTACATCATCAATAAAATCTGCCATAATTTAATTAATTTATTTGAACATTTATTTGGTTAATTGATAGAAATTGGCATCTCTATCTTTTAAATAATATATTGAATCTTGCTAGTTATTTAATGTTTTTATATATTTTGATTGTCCGCAATCAAAAATTCTATAATATCCCAAATCATTAGTTATTTGAATTTCTGATTTAGATGGGTCACAACCCATTCTTATAAGATTCTTTTTAGTAAAGTGAGACCGATGATATCTTTTTAAATCAATTTTATTTATATACCAATAAGAGGGAGAATACTCTTTTACCAGTTTAAACCCAAGTTTTTTATAGAGATTTCCATTGCTTATATCATTTGAAGCAAAAGATTCTATAATAGAAGGGTTATAATGATTTTCAAAATATTTTAATAATTTTGAAGCACCACCCACAATTTGATATCCGGATTTAGTACAGTATCTGTATAATTCCCACTCAGTATTTTTTGAATATCTCGACCTACCGAAAGTCATAACAGAAACCAATTCGCCTTTGTACTCCAATCCAATTCTCACACATTCACCATGAGCATCTCCTTGAATATGGAATTTGTTGATAAAGTCATTTGATTTTTTAAAGTCTAATTCAACTATTGAACATTCTCTTGCACCAATCTTATAATCAAATATTCCTATTTTTGAAAGTAAAATTTGTTCCACTTTTTCCGGATACAATTTAATCTGATCTTCCCAAAAAGTTAATAATTGAATTCCTTTTTCTGAGCATTTTTTAAATTTATCCCAATGTTTATTATGTGGAGTATTATTTTGACTGGAATGCCAATATATACCATTACATTCTACCGCTATATTTTTAGACGGGATAAATATATCCAATTCATACCCATTTAAAATAGTTTTGTTTCCTGTTTCAAATTCAATACCATTTATTAATAAAATATCTTGAATGAATTGTTCAATTGATGTATTATGATTTCTGAATTTTTGAATGGGGTATAATCTCGTACATGGTTCAATTTTATTTTGCCTTCTATCATGATATGCACCGTCATTTATTTCATACCATTTTTCACAACATTTATTACATTCCGGGTGCGGACATTTTCTTTTCTTAATGATGTTATCATTATCCGATACATCTACATATGTATTAAATTCCGGTAGTTGTTTATAATGTTTTACGCCATATTTTTTTAGAAGAGTGTTTTCAAATTTTTGTTTTATCTCTTCCGATTTCATGGGATGTTCTACTCCATATTTTTCAAGATTTGTTTGTTTAATTTTTCTCTGTATATCTTTAGACGCAAAAGGATTTTCTACTCCGTATTTTTTAAGATTAGTTTGTTTTGCTTTTTCCGAACCCGGATTCAAACAACCATATTTTGATAAATTTGTATCATTACGTTTTTTAGTTATTTTATCTCTTTCTTCTTTTGATTTCGATTTATTAGAAATTGATATTTTATTTCTAAGTATTTTCGATTGATATCTACACTTATTTGAACAGTAATGTCTATATCCATCAACAAAATTGACAAATTTTAAGTTTTGACCACATTCGCATTTTGGTGGTTCAGCGAGTTTATTGTAAAAACAATATAATTTTTCTCTCCACGGAATATCTGGATAATTTTTATAAATAAACTCATAAAACTCGGGAAACAATTTCTTAATTTTCTTTTCGTTTCCCTTTGCTCCTTTGGATTCAAAATATTTTATATCAGGAATATTCATGAATATATAATAAATATAGATTAGTGGGTATTTAAACAATTGTCAATTTGTCAATTTCCTCGTCACTTTCAAACCAAGGTCTAAAATCCAGATAAAAAAGAGAATCGTGTGCAGTAGATTCAAATAAATAATCGGTATATCTCACATAAAGGGGTTCCGGTTTATGTTCTACAAGGTCTTCATCAAATATGCTCATACAGCCAATGTGGTTGATTAAATAATGTTTTTATATATTTTGATTGATTATTCATTTATTTCATACACCAAGTAAATTCTAAATCTTTATCCAATTTCATACAAACTTCTTTTTTTACTGCGATGGATATCATTGAGAAATCACTAAATACGTGGACATAAACATATTCTTCTATAACATTATATCTCCAATCAAGGTCTCTCCCAATTGTTCCGGTTTCGTGTATATAATCATATATACTATTTCTTATATAGTTTTCCAAATATTTTGCATTGGTTATTAATTTCGCAGTTGAATTCGCATGATTTAATTGAGCCAGCCCATCCCCAATAATATCGATGATTTTATTTTCAAAAATCTCTCTGAATGGTATTTCTTTTTCAATTATGTCTTTATCAAATATACTCATGATTTAAACAGCTATTTGTGTCAGGAATTGTTTTAAGCACATCATCATATCTTCTTCGTCTAGAAAAACGTATATTATATCTATTGAAAAAGTATCCATAACCATCAAATGTGGATTTGAAGATAATTGTGCTATCTGATCCCCCATCGTTACCTTCACATCGTATGATTTTATTATTGGAAACTCTTTGCATTCCTGCGGAATATTCTTCGGTGTTTCATTAAGCATCAATGATCCGAAAAACTCGTCGTATTTCATTTTTAGATAGTTTATACTAAATACTCTAAAGTCTGTGAGAGAAAGATAATTTGGCATATTTTCCTTTTTGTTAATCAGATACTGTTGAGCTTGGTTTGTAATCCAACGTAACACATGTTCCATGACCAGTTTTTTTGGAATCTCCAATGGTCTTTCAATTATATCTTTATCAAATATACTCATGCCCTACATCCATTCTCCTATTTTATAACGATAAGGCATCTTAACCACGGTTCCATCCTTTCTCTTATAGTTCTCTCTCCCTAATCCTTCGACTTTAATATAACTATCCGTACAAGGTTGCCACGACCCCCATTTTGCAGACTCATTAAGGAAATCAGCGTTAAAATAAACACTGTATAGATCCGTAAGACCATTTTTATTTATATAATCTATACATGTCTGTACAAGAAGTTCTTGGAGTTCCTTAATATGATCAGTTGTTGTGATTTCCGGAACGGGATCATTCGGGAGTTGTTCAACTATAGGGTTTTTCTCCAGGTCATCAGCAAACTTTTTTAATACTGGTGATGTTTTTCTATTCATACTTTTGAAATTGGGGGTAGTCCTGTTATAAATTGTATCTCTTTATATTCATTAATATCCTTAAGTTGATATACTACTTTAATAATTGGTATTTCGTCTTGTGTTATAGTTACCCAATATGTGTTAATTTTTTTAAAAGGCCCTAAAAATCCTTTAGGGATATACCCATTAAGAAGATCATACATAAAATCACTAATCTTATCCTTGACATAATACACAGAATCCATATAAGAAATATAAGAATGCCACTCAGACGTCGCCTGTTTAAATCCGGTCAACGCTCGTATTATCTGCCGGCCCATGTTTTCTTCAGGATCGTCGCTGTAATCTATTGATTTCTCGACTATGTCTTTATCAAATAGGCTCATAATTATATTCTTTCCTATAAATATTAACTAATTCTTTTTCGTGGGTGGAAAAAATAGGCGCTTTAATAATGTTTATATATTTCTCCATATTTTTCTCATCTACAAGTCTCATACCCACCTTTATCACATATTCGTGTTCTCCATCATGACACACATCGATAGTTGTATCAGTACCCGCCAAGGACATTCCACTTACTGAAATAATCCTTTCCAGGTCCCACATATCATCAATAAATATAAATCTCACATTAGAAAGAATATAATTCATTGGATACCAAGTATCGGGGGTGTTATCTATTACATCTGATATATAATCGTGAACTACCTTATTTATAGCTCTCATCATCCACTCACGACAATCTTTAATAAAGGTTGGTTCACTAGTTATTAAGTCTTTATCGAATAGGCTCATGAATTATTCCGTTTATACCAACATATATATCTATAGAGTACCCCGGGATAATGTGATTCGAATTAAAAAATTCGGATGGCCGACCCCAGCAAAGAGATACTTTATAATAAGGTATTCGAACGCAATACCCCTCTTTTTTAACTTTAATCCCGAATATTTTTTTATAGATTTGATCTTCTTCCTGTTTATCTTTATCCCTATCCAGCCAAAGACCTTCGTCTTCAAGACCCCATTCAATCTGCTCTGCCAAATAGCCCGGATCGGTGTGATAGTTAATCAATGAATGTCTCACAGTATCACATACAACTTTTTGGGCCCTTATTAAAAGGTCCTCAACTGGGTGTCGGATATCAGTATCAAATATGCTCATGACTATTATACTCTTCTCTTTTATTGTGGTTCATTTTATCTTTTCGAACTGCTCTTTGGCAGTCAAATCCTTTACCTCGTCATCCCAAACAACTCTCATATATCCAAACATATCCGGTTTTATACAAAAACATCTTGAATATAATTTAATTCGACATTCGTCTAATGTTGTTATACATGAATTGATTTGAAAATATTTACAATATGCAATGTTCCCTATAGGATGGATAGATATATGTTCTTCTTTTACACCATGTGATAGATTGTATTCATGATTAACACATGAGTTTACTCGTTCATTTATCAATCGACAGAAATCAGTATATTTTCCACAATTCAGCATCGTGCTAAAATCGGAACCATATGCAAGCTGTCGTTTTATAAACAAAATCGATGTCTACCGATAATCATCAAACGGAACTCTTGTGATTATATCTTCATCAAATATACTCATGTATGTATTTAACAAATACCAACCTGAAATTTACTGGATATCCTCAAATATACTCTCGATATCAGTATCTTCCTGGGTCTTCGCAAGAAGTTTATAATTACTCCTTAACACCCCCACATCAACCTTCTTATACTCTACTTCATTCATAGACTGAATAACAGGTTGAGGTATGGTTTCTTCGTTTAACCAAACGAGTTTGATATTATAGTCGATCATCTCAAGAATATCTTTCTTCTTGAAGTGATAGGGGGTGAACTTTTTGTTATTAATGATCCAATCGGCTATTCCTTCTCGACATTCTTTGAGATCATCTACAGTGGTCATAGGAAGGTCATATTCTTGATATTTTTTCAAGTCTCCTTCACTAAATCTATAAGTTCTCCCGCCTTTCTCGTATCTCACCACCGCTTTAATATTATCTCCACTATCACCACACATCACCTTCTCAATTACCACTTCGTTGGGGTTGATGTATGATACCTTTCCCGCGGATGCTTTTATAGAATCAATAATTTGATTATCATAGGACTCAGGAGACATAAAGAAGTCTATTGGATCTACCTCTTTTTCATTTTTATAATACTCGGGAAGACAAAGTCCGGCTTTATCGTTATACCAAGCAGTAAAAGCACCATCCGGCGTCCTTTGAATAAGCTGCTGCAGGTCTCGATCAATACTCCAGATAAGAACATTTGTCCCCTGGGCATTAAGCCTCCTACTCCAATACCACACCCAGTCATCACCTTCTGCTGTGAGTGTCTGTGCCGTGGTGAGTCCCGCGTCTTTAGCACATCTCATGAGATCTCGGAGGGAGTTGAACACATAATCCCAGGCAACCTCTTCCTGTTTCTCTCGGTTACCCTTATAAGTAACATTTTTGAGTTGTTCGGGTACGGGTAGTTGTTTGCGCCAGCTACCACCATCCGCAACAAGAACGATGTTATCCACGGCGGGAAAACGATTAAGTATAATATTAATGCTTCTTGCAAGCATGTCAGCCAAGTTTCGTTCCGAGCTCTCAAGAACGCGTTTTGGAGCACCTTTCTGGAATCCTCCAACAACACTATACCTCGACATCAAAACGAAGTTCATATCGCATATTAACGTAAGATTATTCATACTATAAAAATATATAAATGTCATGTTTCATTTATTATTTATATATGATCAAGCCAACGCAGAGGTCTGATTGTAATAAACATATCATTAAGCGCGAGCATTACGCTCGGAAGAATGGACTTTGGAAACCCAAAAAGCAGTTTACATCCAAAGAAGATGCAGATGCCTGGATAAAAAAGTATAAGATGAATGGTTATCAATCATACTTATGTAAGGTTTGTGGTAAGTGGCATATAGGAAAAAAGAAATAAAAATAAAAATAAGAGTTATGAAGACAATAACTGAATATATCAATGAATCAATATTAACATTCTGGTCTGCTCTTAAACAGGAATTAACATCTATATATGAGTTTGCTGATAAGGACAGTAATATAAAGAAGCTGTTTGGATTTAGGGATAGGGATGAAGTCATGTCAACTGGTAACTTAATTAAGGCGCTTTGTGAGTATATTGATGAGTGGGTTGAAGATGACCCCGCTTATAAAAAAGATGATTTAAGGAAATTTTTATCCGAGAAAACTGATATCCTAATTAAGAGTTATCAAGGATATGAGTATGGATGGGATGAAGAGAAGATGTTTGAAATGTTTAATAAAGTATCTGAACTAGTGTGTAAAAAAACTTTAATATAATATGAAGGCAATTAATGAATATATCAATGAAAGTATTCGTCTTGATGAAGCGAAGAAAGTAAAGGTGGCAGACCTTCTTAAAGGAATTGATAAGATAGAAAAATGGAACTCTGCAAACAATATTAAGAAACTCATGTCTGACTATTACTCCGCTGGAGATGCAGAAGACCTTGATCCAAAACACTGGGATGCTTGTGCGGAGGCAGTTAAAGATACTATTGAGGGCATTAAAATATATATTGATTCCTATGCAGAAGATGATAAATTAGACATTGCTGATCTTACTGATTGGTTGTGTGATACAATGGAAGACGAAGCGGAGAAAATTGATATCTTAAGTAAGCTCAATAAAATGGATAAAGAAGGGGATTGGGACGAAGACGCTATCGTCAATCTCTTTAACACAGTCTCAATGAAAGTATGTAAAGAAGCATGGTTGATTTAAAAGATATAAACATCGATCAATTTGATGGTATCCTCGTGTTTGATAAAGATACTATCAACGAAGGATCACTCGCCGATATTATGGGTGGTGGTCCTGGAGATGTTCGTGCCACTTCTGCTGTCACCGGTCCTAAGTATGATAAAGGAGCGTATAGTGATTATCTTTACTATCAAGACCCTAAAATTTATGCTTCCTGGTCGTTTGGTAAGCAGTTATTAGGATATCTTAATGGAATAGGAACAGGATACTCTGCAGAGGTTGCTGATTTCGGTCGTTATGTCACAGCCAAGGTTACATACTCTAATCCTCCCACAGGAAAAACTGCATCTAAGACATTTTTAATAGTATTTGATCCCGATGGGAAAACGGGTAATGTCTATAATACATCAAACCGTTATCGTACGTTCTCTGGACTTAGTCAAGCTAGTTCTTATATTAAGAGTTGTGTAAGTAGTTTGAGAAACAATACAAGTCAATAGTTATGAAAAGTTTAGTGGAAAGTATATTTGATGATAATATAACTACAGAAATTCCGATTGATTTTGATTCTGTTGTGGATTATGTTCGGAGTAAGATTGATGATGCAAATAAGGATGGGATCAATATCGAAATAGATCAAAATACCAGGGGTAATTATATTGTATCTTTTTATTCTCCACTTGTTAAAAATGCTAAAAATTTATACGAACAAATAAATATTAATTTTGTAATCGTTAAGGTTAATCTACCTCGAAACGTTGTTATAATTCCATATGTTGTCTATGGTGTAGATGAGTCTTTCAATTTATATTTGAGTGATTCAAAAAGAGTATTGGGTCGAATTAAAGGAATAACATTTAATTCAGTATGGGGGCGTACACCTAATAAATTAATAAAAACTATTGATGGTTTTTTTGAAGGATTCGAAAAAATTCATAAAGATAAACAACCTATTATAACAGATCCTAAACAAATGACTATAAATGGTATTGGGTTAGCGCTGTTTTATAATAAAATGAAAAAATATTTTAAGTATCCAAATCTTAAAAAGATCGATTAAAAAAAGGAACTCGTAAGAGTTCCTTTTTTGTTACTGATATTCAATCGGGTCTTTTAATCCATTCTTCTCAAATGCTTCAAGTCTCTCGGTGCAGCTACCACACTTACCACAGCTCCTTCCTTCCGGATCCGGATCGTAACAAGTATGAGTATTACGAAGGAACTCATCCCTATCCTCATCACTCCAACCAAGAGCCTTCATTGCACGGAGTCCTTCGGCAAGAACCTCACCCTTATCGATATTCACAAACGGCGCCTCGTAAGCAACCTTATCGGCATTCCAATCAGAGACCTTAAACGCATGTTCGCAGGCCTCACGGCTCTCTGGACGACAATCAGGATAGATAGTATGGTCTCCCGCATGTATACCAAGACTGATAATAACATTTTCTCCACTCTCTACAGCCCAGTTAATTGCCTTGCTGAACACCACTGCACTGAACAATACATTTCTCAAAGGCACCACGGTACTCTTCATATTCTCTGCGGCATAATGACCATGTGGAATATCCTTACCTGTGCTGGCCACAAGAGAACTTGTGTTTCCTGAGAACACACCGGTCATATCTACTATCTGGTGAGTAACAGGAAGACCCTTACTCTGTAGGAAAGCAATATTCTTCTTGATCTTCTCAAGTTCAATCCTATGCTTCTGACCATAATCAAAACTATAACACCTCACCTCTTTGCCTTCTGCAAGGAGTTTAAGTAAAAGGCAGCTGGAATCCAGCCCTCCCGAACAACTCAGTACTACTTTGTTTGCTTTAAATTCACTCATAATTTTACTTTTTTAATTTATATCACCGTAATTTTTCATAATCTCTTCCATCGTATCAAGTCTCTCTTCTACAGATCCTCTCAACGTAAATACATTCAATCCCATATGGAGGCCTTCCATATATTCAAACAACTCACTAATATTATTATCTATCTCCCTACGGAACTCCTCATTAGTACTCCTGAAACCATCGTCCACCACGTCAAACTCAATCGGCACATAGAAATAAACAACATCTTCATTCTTATCAGAGAAATCAATAAAACGATTTATTTGTTCTTCAATAAACCTCTGTCCTTCCTCCTGACTAATTCTCCCTTCACTTATTAGTCTGCTCATGTTATAAACAGTATATGCAATGACATCAGTAAGACCCCGATCGGAAATATATGGTCCAGGAGTATTTGAAAGAATATTATAATATGTATTGAAAATTTTTGTCTGACCCTCCATATTGCCATTTTCATTAACAGCAATACCATCCGTCTTTGCAAGATTCCTCACAACCTCTGTTACAACAGTCATTTTATCATCAAAATGATGCAGTAGTGTTGATTTTCCGGTTCCCTGTGTTCCAGTTAAAATATACCTCATTTTTATTTTATTATTTTATCAATGATTAAATATATTAAAAATAATGTTTAAATAAATATTATCATGTGAAAAATCCAGACATTAAAGAATTTTTTAAAAGAAAAAACATTGAAAATTATTTAGACGAAAATTATCATAATCTATATTTAAAATTATTAAAATATCCAGAAGATATAACGTGGTCTGAAAAATTATATTGGTTTTATAATAATATCAATGATTACCCAGTGTGTGATGTTTGCGGAAAACGTTTACCTTATAAAGGGATCATGACTGGTTATGCAATTACATGTAGTAGACAATGCAAGGGTTTATCTAAAAAAGTATCAGATAAAACCAAGCAAACTAATCTTAAAAAATATGGGGTTGAAAATCCATTTGCGTCTAAAGATATACAGGGAAAAATTAAAAAGACAAATATTAAAAAGTATGGTGCAGAATATGCGTCTCAATCTGATCAGATAAAAAAGAAAACCAAACAAACTAATTTAGATAGATATGGATGTACATGTACGGTTCATAATCCAGTCATACAGGAAAAAGTGAAACAAACTAATCTTAAAAAATATGGGGTTGAAAATCCATTTGCGTCTAAAGATATACAGGGAAAAATTAAACAAACAATGTTAGATAAATATGGAGAGGATAATCCAATGCATATCGATTCCATTAAAGAAAAAATTAAACAAACTAATTTAGATAGATATGGAGTTGAAAATGTTTTTTTAAGTGATGAATTTCAAAACAAAGCGAAACAAACAATGTTAGATAAATATGGGGAGGAGAAAGCACTACGAATAAAAGAATTTAAAGATAAAGCGGAACAAACAATGTTAGATAAATATGGAGTGAAATATGCGTCTAAATTAAAAAAGTTTCAAGATAAAGCGGAACAAACAATGTTAGATAAATATGGAGTGAAACATTATGCACAAACAGATGAATATAAAGTGAAAAATTATAATACAAAAAAGAAAAATAAATCTTTTTCTTCATCACAAATAGAAAAAGATTTTAAAAAATGGTTGGATGATAATGGTATAAATTATAAATATCAATATAGAAGTAATATATATCCATTTGTGTGTGACTTTTACTTCCCTAATAAAAATCTTTATCTCGAAATACAAGGATATTGGGGGCATGGCGGACATCCGTTTAATCCAAATAATGAAGATGATATTAAAACTTTATTAAAATGGGAAAGGAAAAATACTAAATTATATGAAAATTGTATAGAAACATGGACATTTCGCGATCCTATGAAACGTCAATGGGCTAAAGAACATAATCTTAATTGGGTGGAAGTGTTTTCAATTAAATTAGAAGATGTAATAAATACAATAAAAGATCTCATTTAAGAGATCTTTTTTAATCTTTATTTGTATTAATATATTGTTTTACCTTCTCAAATTTATCTTTTAGTTCATCAGGAATAAGACTTTCTGTCATTGTTTCAATATTATATCCTTCAAACTGTTTAGCATTTATCCTCCCACTCCCATCATCATCTTCAATCTTTGGATATCTCCAAATATTCTTATATTCTTTTGCCAACTCACTCCACCTGTCAACATATTTCTTTTTTGATATATTAGCTTTACTAAGATATATCTCTATGTAATCGTCTTTTTGGAGATCATCTGAAATCTTAAATATATCGTCGTCGTAAAATCTCCAAAACCTTATACTATACTTATTCTCTATAAACTTCAACTCACCACCATCTTCGTACTCATAAAATCCTCTTGCAGAGTTACAATCAGCGAAGGTCAAGGCAAACACACTTCCAAGATTTTTTAGATTATCAACAAACATAGGAGTATGGATGTGTCCTGATATAATATTTGGTATGTCTAATTCGTATTTATCCCTAACAATATCCGCGTGTGTGAAGAGGTGAGTGATTGGTTTATCATGTCCTTCTTTATAATTTTCAAGATATTCAATCAAGTCATCATGCTTGATCCATTCGTACCACGGTACATAAAGACTCACTTCATTTCCCCATCCACCAAGAACTTTCTTATCTGAAATTATATCCAACTTATCTTTATGAATCAGTTGTAGTTGTTTGAATATAAGTGTTACTGTGTCTACTGAATCATCTGATGGCTGGTAAAAATCATGATTACCATTAACTATCAATAATTTATCAACAACATCACACATTTGGTCAAATAACTTAACCACCTGGGTAGCCACATATGAATTAATGGTTGATCGACTATCAAACACATCTCCACAATGAATAAGGCGAATACTATACTCAGAGTTTTTAAGTTCTTTTAAATGTGGTATAACTTGTTTATCGAAAAACTCCTTTTGGGACCTCAGCCACGTCATGGAATTATTATGTGTACCAAAATGAGTGTCTGTTATAAGAACTGTTATATACTTCATTAATAATTTTTAAATGTATTTATATTGTCTTCAATAAGTTTTTGTTTCTCTGGGGAAAACTCATCATGCATAAAATCATCAATAATTGTTTTTGGTTTCTCTTTCTCTACCCCAAGCACCTCTCCTTCAATAGCAAGTTTAACAGGATATCCAGTATCCATACTAACGTTGCTAGATGGAGAAAAAAATGTATTCAAATACTTCTTCTCGGCCGGACAATGACTTCCGAGAAAATGAAGTAGATTATATCGCGGCTTACCATCTGGAGAAAGAATATTAAGCCCATAATGTTTCACCCACATACACCTACCCATCGCATACCTTACATCTTCTGTGCATTCCTTGTACCCAGCTGAAGCAAATTCGCATGCCATATCACCATCACATTCAACTATCTCATCTTTAAGAAATGTATTATGAAATGGAATAGCAATATTTGTATATCCCATGTTCAAAAGAATGAACAAACATCTATTAAATTCATCAACCGTATTTCCTTGTACTACTGCGATTGGTTGAGGTGCTCCTTCGTCAATATTTTTAAAGTATTCCTCAATTTCTCTCCTTTGATTCTTTTCAAACCTCAACACATCTTGAATAGTCTTTTCCTTATCCATAAGAGTATCCGGGAGAATATAATAATCTGGATTGAGTTCAATGATTGTTTTTGCGTATTCGTCTAAATCAAGTTCCTCACCTTTCACAAAGAACTCATATGCAGAATTATCAAGAATCATCCGTCTCTCAGGATAACTCTCTCTCATTCCATCAAAATACTTCTTGTATTCAGGCTCACTTACATAAAGGTGAAATAATACAAAATCAAAATCATTAAGCTTCTCATTATACTTATCGAGAAGTGTAATAGGCAATTCAGAGTTTATCTTAATCATGAATTAAAATACTAAATTCACTTATTATTTTTATAAATGCAATACGAAAACAATGAAACTTACAGCTGAACAAATCAACGAACTTAAAAGTTTGGGCTTAATAACAAGTACTCTTCCCGCCGCTACTATACTTGAGCATGCAGATACTGTGGATCTCGCAAAGATATATAGATATATAGGAGTTACAGTTCCGTCGGAAGATATAGAAAAAGCTATAGAAATTACAGTTCCATCAGAAGATATAGAAGAATCTTAATATTAAGATTCTTCTTCTATATCTCTCTCCCCACTATCGTGACTCTTACGCTCGAGGTCGTAGTGAGCTGCGGTCTTGAGCTTCCATGCTCGAGGAACGGGGTCGTTATTAATTCTTATAACAAGTCCTTCACGAGGCGCTTTCATCTTACATAGGGGTTCCTGCAACTCCATTCCAAATCTCTCCTTGTCACTCTTCATCCTTTCGAGAAGTCCTAAGTTCCAACTAGCGTCATCTTTACTGAGATCAGGATAGAGATCTCCAAGCGGTCCGTCGTAGAGAATGGGACAAGGCATAATCTTATCCACTCCTTCATATCGGTGTTCAATAGCGAGATGCTGACGAAGATCGTCCGTCCACTTCACCACATCTCTTAAGTTCCATTCGGTCCTTCTCCCTCCTCTATCCACATTAACAATCCTATAAGGCATGAACTTCCATCGACCTGGTGCACATCCATAGTCATGACCTTTCTGAATCATCTTCGTGGTTCCTTCAACATATCCACATATCTCTCCATACACGATCATCCCTTTATCTATATGTCCTGCGAGTAGGTCGCGAACAGGAGCCCAGATATCACTTCCATAGAAAAACTTAGATTCTTTTGGAGTGTCATAAACTCGCTCATTGCGTATCTTTGTGCGAGAGGCATAGAGAAGCCTGTATTCTTTGGGTTTAAAGATAGAATAAATAATTTTCTTAAACCATCCTTCCGCTTGCTTATAACAAAGGACATTAGCAAATATACCGCTACTTCCGTGTACCTTCACAGATATACTTACATCATTAGAGGGATTAAACTCTTTATAATGATCTGCAAACTGAGCGGTATCATAGTGATAAGAGAACTGCCCCGGAACGAGTAATCGCGCGTGTTTGAGGTTCTTGGAACGCTGACGGAAATGTTTTTGTCCACCTGCCTGTGGATCAACCAGATGCTTACCACCAACAAGGTACTTCTCACAGAATATCTCATCTCCGATCACATCAAAACTCACCCCATCGAGCTCTTCAAACTCATCAACCATCCATTGATCAAGCACAGGGTACGCGTTTCTAAGTGATTGGATATCAGCAAGATAACCTTGTGAATATACTCCACGAATCCTTATTTGTTTTACTCGTCCATTCTTCTCAAAGAACCCACCCATACTCACACAATCTCCAAGACTCTTCCCTTCATTAAGCATTTTAGTAACCTCTTCGAAGTTATCATTAAGTTGATAGGATTCGCTTGAGATACGATAGAGGTTATTCTTACTCAAATATTTATGAGAAAGACTTGTTTCAACAGGGATATAAACATACGTACTGTCAAGAGGGAGGTCTTTTGAAACCACCACATCTCTTCCACATACTACAGCTCTCACAAGACGATCCGCCCCTTCTATAGGAAAGACCGCATCAATCTTCGTAAACGTTGCCCTGTAGTTTACGAATCCGTCTTCGGATTGTTTAAATAGTTCTTTGAGTGTCATAATTATTGTTCACAGATATCAAATACCCAATCTTTCCTTGATTGAGTTGTTTGTATTATAAGTAAAAATTTCTTTTCCGGAAGTGGTAGAAACATTGGTAGAAACATCACACCAAATTTTATTTCGTTCCCACCATGGAGTGTCATCACGATAAGGATTAGTAGTATAAGGTTCTACAGTCCAAGGACGATAGGGTTCTACATAAGGATTCTGATAAGGAACATAAACAAATTCTTTTTCATTTTCATATATGCCCCTTATAAGAAGGAATGCCTCGTTAAAATCAATTTTTTCTCTTTTTACAAGATCCTGTACAAGATCTATTGCTTCTTTCTGTGTTGCTGTAAGTTTTGTGTTTTCCATGTATAAATATATAAAAAACTCTATTATTATTTTTATATAAAAAAAATATTGCAATATGAAAAAATTATCTAATTATATAGAAGAATCATTATTTGATAATAATTTAGTAAAGAAAGATCCATTAAAAGATTTTAAAAAATCTCTTATGGAAGCATTTTATATTAAATCGACGCCAAAAAATATTAAGGATGTTGATACTGCTGTTTCAAAATGGGTAGAATTTATAAACGGCTCCGCCGCGGAAGTATTTGATAAATATGAATTGGAAAATGCTTTAACTCCAGAAGCATTTAGAACCGATTGGATTCAACGCGACGGACAACTGCGTTGTCAGAGAGAATGCCCAGAGTCTTTAATAGATAAAAAACTTATTATTTTAAAGATCGGTAGGAGTTCTTCTTATTCGTGGGATAATGAAGATAAATGTTGGGTGGAATACTAATAATATATATATTAAATTATGAAAAGATTATCTGAATATATTAATGAAAGCCTTCTTGTAGAAGCTGCAGGCGAATTCTTAGTAGTGTATCAACATGAAGAACCCCAGGATCTATATATAGTATGCGGTGCGACAAAAGAACAAGTAGATTATGTTGCTGATCTAGGTTGGATCTATGAGACCGTTTCTTACAAGGAAGGCAATCTTTATGAAATTGTTAATGATGATGAAACACTTACAGTTGCAGATCTAAAATGCACCAGTGAGAGTCAACTCAAAGCTAAGGTAATGGCTACTATAAAAAAGTACCTCAAAAAAGCAGAGCCTGATTACGTTTATGTAGAGTTTGATCCACTCTCTATCGGAAATGAATTTGAAGAGATGGGTGAAGGTCTTATGACTGAAACCAAACCAGAACAGTTCTACAATTGGGTTTGTGATCTTTACAATAATTCATATGTAGATGGGGATTCCAATTCTCAGAGAATAGTGTTTGACACCAAGAAGAAAGATTCTATTTTAGGTCCCGTTGGATCTATGGTATTTACCACAGAGGAGTTCCAGCAGTGGATTGATGAGAATAGTGAAGAATAAAAAAAAAGACCTCGTAAGAGGTCTTTTTTATACGTCAAAAAACACTATCTCGCCATTATCTCGTTCCCCACAGTTCTTTATAAATAAATCCCCAGGCCACGCAACATATGGTGATTTAATATTTTTTATTTCATTTTTACATTCAATACACCAACTATAAACATCCCTCCCAAAATCATCGAATATATTTACATCAACATTTTTTTCATCCACCCAGTGGAATATAGTTTTACCGTCAAATTTTTTATCATCTATATATTCAAACCATTTTTTAAGCTTTGGTGTGAATGTCTTTAACTTTTCCATCACCACCCAATTATCTCCTATTTTATATATTTTAGGAAATACTTTTGATGGGTGTTTATAACAATAATCTATAAAGATTTTATCTTGTTGTTTAATGTGATCTCCATAAAATAATTTAATGACTTTATCTTTATCGATCTCCCACACGACACCATTACTTCCTGCACCCATTCCTCTTGTTACTCTATCTAAAGGAATCTGAGATAATTCATCATAAAATTGTTTTAACGATATTTTTGAATTTCTCCCTCCATGAAATTCATATACGCTCTCACACCATCCTTTAAACATATCCCAAGTCATTTCATTATATGATTGGATTATAGAATCTTTTATCTTATTCCATATGGGGGCATCATCAAACTCATTATCAAGAATACATTTAGTGATAAATTCTTTAAAATCATCAAAAGAAAAAGGAGGTCGACCAATTCGTGATCGACTTTCTTTTATATATGATAGCAGAGTTTTCATAATTTATTTAAATGATTCATAAAGATAATCTTTTAAATCCACACATTCTTTGACTTTCCCGTCTTTACTAATATAGACTTTATGTTCTGCATCTTTTGGAACACCATCGGGCCAGTAGAACTTACCGCCCCGAGGACCTGTATGAGTTGTTACTTTCTTTTTCTTACCATCTTTATCGGTTATCTCTTCTTTCTTTAATATATTACCATCTTCATCTTTTTCAACATCTTCTTTTTTGTCTTCCTTACCGTATTTTTTTGCGTCTTTTTTCATAAAGGAAAGATCTTCAACTGAAAAATCTTTGGGGAGTTTACCAGAATATCTTAATTTTTGAATATTTTTTTCTTTTGCTGATTTTGAACACAATATTTCCCCATCCGAATTTCTATTTGCCAACTGATAATTTTTTAAATCCTGTTCGAGTTTTTTCTTTTTTTCTGGATCGGTCTCTTTTTCTATATTTTCCTTCATCCGTTTTTCTGTTTTTTTAACGGATGTTTTTATACTTGACCTTATAATCGCTAATCCACCCATACCTGCTAAACCTCCAACTGGAGTAAGAAAGGCTCCTACTAAAAAAGCTCTTCCATAACCTTTTCCTTCGAATAATAGTGATTCGCTGATTTCAGATTCTTCGAGCATTTTTAGTGCTTTGTCTTTGTCATCATCATCCAAATCGCTATTTTTTATTGCTTTAATCATTTTTTCTTTATCTTTCAGATTATTATTAAGATAATCTAAAAGATCGTCATCGTCGATGTCAACGTCATCTACATCAAGTTCTTCATTATCTTCGATCTTTTCATCATCTTTCTTCTCTTCATCATCTTTCTTCTCTTCATCATCTTTCTTCTCTTCATCATCCAATTCATCAAGATCTTCATCTTCGAGTTTACCCTTCTTAAATGTCTTGAAGTACTTTATAACTTCCTTACGAAGATCATCATCTTCGATATCATTAATATTGATATTTAAACTCTCAGTGATTATATTTTCTATATTATTTAATTTCATACATTCATCAATTTCTTCTTTAAAGTCTTTGCTTTCTATCAAATCTAAAAAGTCCTCAACTTTCTTTTTATCATCTTCATTTGATATAAGAGGAAGTATTTCTTTCTTAATATCATCTATTGTTAATACCTTACTAGATTTTTGACGCTCTGTATTAGATACGAAATCATTACATTTATTCATATCTTTTAAATGATCTTTAATGAGACCAGCGAGTATAAGAATTGCCTCTTTGTGTTGTGGATATTTATTTATAAGTTTATTAATCCAATCATCCAATTTAAGAGATGCTATCTTTATCCCTAGTGAAATAAAGAATGGAATAACTAATGGAATAACTGTGGATAAAAGAATAATACCAAGTTTTTTAAAGGCTGATGTTAAAAGGTACATATTTTCATTTATATATATAGATAAATGTTTCATTTTAAATCTCGCTTATTTTTTCAAATAACTTTTCGAGCATTTTAATATCTACTGCTCTAAACATATTTCTAAATATGCCTTGGACTTTATTAATTGTGAAAATATATCTTCTATCAAATTGAGGATCATTTACAAGCATTATCTTTTTTACATTTGCTGAGTTAATTTCTTCCTGATTCGATGATCCTTTAATGATTTCATGTAATTTTCTGCGGAATTCTGGAGTTACATCGATAAGAGAATTTTCTTCTGTGAAGCAAGATGTAATGTCGTCTGAATTTTGACTCCTTTCTTTTTGAGCAATTTGTCTTTTAAGTTGGTTAATTTTTGCTTTATATCGAGGATCGTCTTCTTCTTCATAATCTTTTAATTCATCTCTCAAATCCTGTAATTCATATTCAAAAGATTTATCTTCCCTGGGAGCATCAAAAATACTCCATATTTTCTTTTCATATAATTTATATATGAACTCCCAAAATGGTCTTTCTTTAATAGGGAAATCTTGATAAAATAATTTAATATTACTTTTATCTACTATGTAATTATACATATTAAGTAATCCCTCCAATAGATATTTGGGGTCCATTTTCTTAATATAAATTAAACCAATTGATGCTTTAAATAACCCTTCATCAATCTGTTCACTTTCTATTATATATGTATATAAATCTTTCATGTTAAAATAATAATCATTTGGTTTATAAAATTATTATTTAAGCATGGATAATCCTTTAAAAATATCAAATAATGTTTTTGAAGTAATACAATCATCGATTCAATCGATTGATTCTATGGCGTTGTTTATTATAAATTCAGCATCATCCAAAAAAGAAACGGTTGACGCTGTTGCTGATGGTGCAAAGAATATTAAAAAGACAATCAATGTTATTTCCGATTCATTATCAAGTGTCGTCATGGCTCTTGCAGAACTTGAAGTAAAAAACTTCAACGCGGTGATTGATGCAGGATCAATATTTATGATATCATCAATAAAAATGGCCATGAATATAAATAAAGGAGATCAATTTAAAGGACCCGCATTAATAATTGCTTCATATGCTAAATTGATTAAGTTAATATCTGAATTAAGTGAATATTCTCAAAACATTAATACAAAAGCAATAAAAAAAGCATCGAAAGCCACCTCACTTGTATTTGATTATCTATATAGAACTCAAAGAAGAATTTCGAGAAAATCTAAAATACTTCTTAAATTGGGAGTACCCGCTGCAATAGATACGTTTTTTGAAGCAACAAATAATGTTATTAATAAAGTAACAGAAACACTTACTGTATTGGGTAATCTTATACAAACTTTCGAAAGTATAGGCGGTAAGAAAGCTAGGAGACAAACCAGACGAGCAATAAAAACTATATTTGGAATATATATAGATACTGTTGTTGGAGCTATTCAGTTAGGAGAGTTGTTATTCACCGGTACTTTAACAAAATCATATTTAATACCTAAAAAATTTAGATCAAAAACATATGGTGTCGGGCCTATTTTAAAAGCACTGGTTTCATTGATTGCAATGACCGGGTATTTTAACATAGTTTTTAAATTAATGGCTCCTATATCAGAACAATTAAATTTCATAGGGGAAAATAGTAAGTATATTGAAAGAGGATTAACCACTTTGTGGGTGATGCTCTACGGAAATGATGGAAAATATGGTGGGGGGTTGTTTACACGAGATATTCCTGGATTGCTTGACATAATGACTAGATCGAGGTCTTTGACGATGTCTCGTGTGAAAAAATTAGCGATTACTGGTATTTTATTAACCTCATTCTTAGCATATTCATTACTTTTAAGACCTATTATTAGTACTCTTATAACAATCGGATCTAATAAAATTAAAATCATCGGTGGTTTAATTTTAATGGAGATGATGTTATTAAATGGTGAAGATTCTCGAATAAAATCTTTAACATATGTATTTACTAAATTAGGAGAAGTAAAAACAAATAAAATTATAAATTCTATAAAAATTGTTGCAAGTATAACTTTACTTACAACTATGATGTTTGTTGTTTATACGTCTCTTAGTTATGCAGGTAAAAATTATAAAAATATAAAAAGAGGTTTAAAAGCTACATCATTAATATTATTGGGTTCTAATGGATTTTTAGGAATAGGTAAGAAAAAGAGCCTTATTCAAATAATATCATCTATAACACCTGAGGATACAGCAAATATAATAAAATCAATTAAACCCATCTTAATGTTAACCGTAATAAGTGTATTACTTAATATAATCACACTTAATCTCGCTATTATCGGTAGAAGAAAACGTTATATTAAAAGGGGTGTTCAGGCAATAAAATGGTTGAATAGGTTACTAGAAATCATCGATGATATAAATACTACTATAGAAAAAAGAGGTATCACAACAAAAAAGATTTGGAATGTCGCCAAAATAATAATGTTAATATCTGGTTTTCTTGTGGTTATATCATTCGCTATGACATTAATTGGGATGAACTTGCTCGGTATTACACTCGCCATACCGGCGTTGTTATTAATGCGTGTCGCTCTCATATTAGTTGTGTGGTTGGCTAATTATTTATCTAACAAAGGTGAAAAAATCGCTAAATCGACGGTAATATTTGGTGCAGTTGGAAGACTGTTGTTTAGAATGGCAAAGATATTCTTGTTATTTATAGCAGCTTCATTAACATTTGCTGCAATTGCAACGGCCACTGTTAGTATGCTTGCTATTATTGGTGGTATGACATTAGCTATTCTCGCTATTCTTGCAATATCATTACTTCCATTAAATAAAATATCTATATCAACATTAATGCTTATAGCTATTGCATTAACATTATTTATAATGGCCAAAGTGTTTGTAAATATATCAGACACCACACAAAAAATAAAAATGTCAGCAATCGGTTCATTTATTGGTATGATATTAGTGGTTGCGATTGCTTTCACTGCAATAGGGCTTGTTACTCCATTATTAGTTCTTGCAGTGGTTGGTGCTGCTGCTATGACATTAATAGGATTTTCATTACTTATTTTAATAGTTCCACTTATGATTCTCGCGAGTATCGACCCGGGAGATCTTACTAATGCAAAAATAAATGCAACTCTTGTTATAGAGACAAGTATATCTATATTAAGATCATTCATGGATGCTGCCGCTGCTGATGTAAAGGGTGGTAAGAAACCAGAAACGTGGACTGGAAGAATAATAACGGGATTATTTGGATCTGCTGGAATAATAGTTGAAGCTATTCTTGCGTTTGCGTTCATTGCACTCACTTTTGTAACAGTTACATTATTAATTCTTACTGCTGTAGAATTATCTTTACTTGAAGATATAAAACTTAATCCTACTAATATTGAAGATACTGTTGATACTGTTATAGGTACTGCGTTAAAAATTATAGAGGCTGTGTGTGGTCGAGAAAATCCTAAGATTAATGGTGTTGATGATGAAAAGAAAGGATTATTCGGAACGATCTTTAAAGGATTAGGGGATGTGTTTAGAGGTATTAGAAATATCGTTGATGGTATTCTCACATTTGGATTTGTCGCAATGACATTCCTAACCATAGGGATGATAACATTGATTGCAAAAAATTTACAGTATCTTGAAAAAATCAAAATTAACAGAGATACTGTTGAGAAAAAAGTCGATGCTGTTATTGGAACTGCTAATTCTCTTATTAATCACATCAAAGGTTCTAATGTAGAAAAGAGCGACATTAAAAAAGCCGAACTCACCAAGAAGTTCATGAAGCAAATCAAAAAGACAGTGGAATATATGTCGAAGATTGGTGAAATGAATAATCAGGGACAGTTCGATAGAGCGATCGATTCCTATGTTAGGTTTGTAGATAAGGTAAATACTGTTAAGGTAGAGAATATTGAAAAGACAGCAAAGATGTTTGAGAAGATGGCTGAGTTCTCAAAGAGCATCCACGGCAACTTCGAAGGTCTTGCAGATACTCTTAATGATAAGATTACTCCACTTCTCGAGAAGATTGACTCCACACTTAAAAACACCGAGTCATCTCTCGCAGATACTAATAAAACACTCCAAGATACTGGTGATAAGGTATCCGGTATATCTGCTGTCACTGGTGCTGATGCAATGGTTAAGACATCCAAGGGTGAGGATGGTAAGACAGTTACTACTGTTGATTCCAAGGGACTTGTTAATGCCATTAGTGAAATAGGGGTTTCGATTAGTGAAATTAGAAAGACAATTTCGAAGTTTGATAGAACTATTATTACTGATGGATTAGATCAAGCAGTAAAAACAATTAACAAACCAACAAGTTAATCAAAATAATTTATAAATTCCTTAATGATTGGAAAAACTTCATCTATTCTTTATACAACAATAGTTTTAGAATAGATGAAGTTTTTTATAGTAGGGCTACATTGTAGTGGTAAACAGGAGATTTTAGATATCCTTGAAAAACAAGGGGTGAGTGTAGGTAGGTTATTTTCAAATATTGAGTCAGCATCACCCCAGATATATAACTCATATAATTACGAATTAATGTCCACTAAAGACATCAATGAGATGTTTGAGAATAAAGCATATCTCTTCTTACAAGAGTTAGAGTCGTCGGCAACATCAAAATCATATAAATACTATGAGGGATTATCCTTATGGACTTATGACAATAACCAGGTATTTGCATTGTCCGCTGATCAGTTCATAGCTATTCCACAAAAAGCATTTCGTGATGAAGAGATAGTTATCTTTTGGGTTGATTGTGATAAACATAATCGCCATGAGAGATACCTTCTCGAAAGACGATCCTACGGATTTGCTGAGAGAGAGGAAATAGAGATGAGGGACATAGCTGTGTTTGGTAAGTCCGTCTATTCAGTACCCAACTCCAGGGTCATTTATTTCTCTAATGAAGAACCAGGTCGTGTTGCTTGTATTGTATTAACTCTCATTGAACACCCTGAATACTTACCTTTATACGAAAAATATTTTGATTAACATATGATACATAATGGAATGACGTTTGGAATGGATGGTCCACAGATTACTGGATGGTGGGTTAATCCTAAGACCGGAGATAAGTTCAACGCGATTGACACTTTCTTTGAAGATAATAATTTACTTGTGAAGGCCGCGGACGGCCGTATACTCAATTATAATGTATTACAGAACTACGTTCATACGGATAAACCCAATGACGTTCCTGTTGAAAATCCAACTCCTAAAAATGAATTAAATAACCTCCCGGCTAATATACTTTCTGAACTGGAAGGGCCAGAAGGGGAAGAAGAGAATAGTCTTTTGATTCCCGATGATAATATCTTTGGTACTCCGATAAGACACAATAACGCAACGTCTATGACAATATCTGCTGCCCCGGGTAAACCTTCTATAGGCGATTTTGACATCATCAACAGGGCGCTCGGATCGAAGAGTCAACCTAGTATCAAAGGTGAGGTTGCCTGGAGATCATTTCCAGAATCCGAGATTAAGATGCTTATAGATATGATGGGAGTAAAAAAATCTGATATTATAGAATATTATATTGATAAGATATCTATTAAGGATATTGAATCTGCTGTAAGAGAAACTATTAAAAAGTATATCTCCGATAAACTAAGTAGTGGTGAAGGAGCAGATGAGAAAAAGAAAACAACTACAAGCAAGAAGTAAATGAGTAGACCAGGTGACCCAGATTTCGATCCTTCGGATTTAATAGATAACGAAGAAGATATCGTTACTATTGACACCGACCGAATTGATTCAGATTCTCTACAAGAAGCAATAGATCTTGTGGAGAACCTGAAAGACATCTATACTGATCCTGAGTTTATGAAAAACAACCCGAAATTCGCTACTCGTCTTAAAACCGAAGTTGAGAGTTTGAGGATATTATTAAAGATGAGAAAAAGCGACGAGGTAGCTCATGACATTCTCCTGGGTGCTATTAGTAAGAATAGTAGTAACGCATCTCTATATCGATCACTATCGGATATTCAAAAAACTATCCTTTCCACTACAGCTGACTTGAGTGATAAGATAAAGGATATTAACTCTATGCTTAAAAATATCCAACTTGAACTCCCCCTCGATACTTCCTCAGAACAACCTAGTAAGGGTGAAGGTGATGGTGAACAACAAGGTCAACCAAGCAAATCAACATTCAGAGGAACGAAAGACTTTATTAAATCAATGCAAAACGAACTAGAAGATGACTAGTTCGTTTTTTTAGATGATAATATCAGTTTCTTCGTAATCCCTTATATATTCACAAGAAGTAATTTTTTTGAAAATATAAGTTACCGAGCAATTAAAAGGAAGATTCTTACGAATATACTCCCTATATTTATTCAACGCCTCCTCCATATTTTCAGCGACCACCATCTTATCGTCATAATCCTCACATTTTATGAGATAAAGTTTTCTATTATAATTATCCATATTTATTCCTGTTTTTTATATCAATTTCTCAAGTTGTTCGTATAGTTCATTTAATATATAGCGATCAAATACATAGCCTGGAGTTAGTGCATAATACAACTACCTCATCTACTCATCGCTCGACTTCCAATGAGGTTGAAGATAAAGAGATTTGAGCATAGCAAGAACCTTCTTTTTCGTTATCTTTGGATAACATCCCGCAAAAACACACTCATACCACTTATCGAGAGCATCTCTAAACAAACAATACACTCTTTCATATGTGTCTTCATCCTCCTCGCTCCACTCTACGGGCTTCTGCTCTTTACTATTCCACAAAGCAACAAGTTTTTCAATCTCTTCAACTTGTTCTTTACTTAAATAATCGAGATTGAGTTTATAAAAACCATTACCTCCATTAAAGTCCTCAAGAACAATTGCTCCGTTTTTACACTCTTCTATATGTGCCCACTGGTCTCCCTTCACACAAGTGATACAACCCTTGTAATTGTTGCATCCATCACATGGATTGTCTGGCTTCTGCTCTTTCTGCTTTTCGATGATATTTTTAATCCTTTCCGCATAAGAATCGACAGACTTAATAATATCAACCCAAGAAGCATTTATAGTGTTGGATAAGAACTCAATCAATTCGCGCTGAATGCCTTCGATTCTATCTTCAAGCATATTGGTTGTGATATTTTGTGCTCTTTCTCGCAGAATATCTTTCTGCTTTTCGAGGTAGGTACGAATGTCCCTTGCCGTTATGGAGCACTTTGTAAGGACTGGTTCAATTCCATCAAGATAAGTTAGCCCCAAAATCGCTTTCCTTATCCTATCATCCTCACTCTCTTTCGGTATAAGAACAACCTTGTTGTCCTCAATTCGGGCTTCGTAACCCTCTGGGATTTCTATTTCTTTATTCATAACTAAATCAATTTTTCAAGACAGTATTTAATAGCCGCTTCACAAGCTTCTTCATATTTTTCCCAAGTTTTTCCAAACAATTCATGATATGTTGGATATTGTTCGCTGTACGGCATATGGTATTCGGCACCATTCCAATATACAAACTCGTATCCAAATGTTTTGCCTTCTTTATGAGAATGTGGAACTACCGAGATGTCTATATTATGCACTTCCCTCAGCCATTTCATTGCCATTTGAAGAGTTGGAGCTGCATATACTTTTGCATATTCCTTTCTGTTGTCACACCCAAAATCATAAAGATACCCACCTTCAACATATTCAATTTCATCTTCAAATCCTTCGTCTTTCAGTTCACATTCGTCATCAAAACTGATTGGTACACCTTTATGATATAAAGCAGTGCCATAACACTTATCACACCAATTCTTAAACCCTTTCTCTTTCAATAGTTTAGCAGTATCGAAACTCACGTAATCTTCAGCTATCATAATTAAATCAAATTTTCAAGACACTATTTTAATTCCGACAATTCCGCTTTCTTCTGTGACATCGGGAAAAAGTTTGTTAGAAATTCTGAAACTATGCGGGACTTCTGTCGCTTTTACTTTGCCGCCAATATAGTATGTGTGAATACAGCTATGGATGAACAGACAATCTTTGTATCGCTGAATGTACATATCCGGCTCATTGTTACACACCACCAATTTCACCATAATAGGAGATTTGTCGTCAATTTCCATTCTTTTTGCCACCTTAACATTTGGATAGCATTCGGAATAGACGCTAAACCACTGAACGTCTCCGTTTGGCATTTGCATAAGGTATGGCTTCCTTGAAAATAGTATTAACTCGTTGGTTCTCCTACTTTTAACGAGCCAAAAAATATTTTTGCCACTTCTGCGACGTTTCTTTTGGTTTTTATTCTTTGTCTTGCGCATAGCCGTCATTAAATCAAATTTTCAAGGCAATACTTAATGGCTGATTCACAGGCTTCCTCTGGTGTATAAAATTCTGCTTCTTTATATTTTTCATCAAGGCAATCACTTATGTAAGTCCATCCATAATCATATTTTTTGTAAATGCCCATATAGAACACATTTTCTCCAATGCCGTTGGGGACAGCTGTAATATAGATATCATAATTCTTCATCAGCCACTTCATTGCAACCCACAATGTCGGAGCTGCCCACACATTCGCATCTTTGTCTCGGTTATTGCATCCAAAATCATAGAGCCTGCCGCCTTCTATATACTCAATTTCGTTCTCCCTGCCATCATCTTTCAAATCGAGCTCTTCATCAAAACTGATATCCTGCCCATTGTGAAGCACCGCAATACCGTAGCACTTAAGACACCATTCCTTGAATCCTTTTTCCTTCAAGAGTTTTGCGGTTTCAAAACTGACGTAATCTTCTGTAATCATAGTTAATCATTACTAAATTTACTGTGAAACCATTTATATGCCTTGTCAATCGCTTCTTCTGGTGTAGAACCACTAAAGTCATCCAAGCTATCGCCTTCTTCACAGTGAATCCACGATACATGCCACATTCCGTCAAAATGATATAGGGTGGGTGCATATCCCCAGTCGGATAATATTTCATATAAATAAGTTATATGTGGCAATTCTTGAAATTTTTCTAATGCTGTCATATTCTATTCGGTTTTATAATCTTATTCGTCTATAAAATCTTCAAAATCACAAGAATCATCATACAAAGAACGTTGCCTAAATGTTCTGCATAGCATTTCTCTGTCTATGTTATCGTAAAAGCTATAAGTTCTAAAACTATTCATTAATTCTTCATAAGACACACCTTTTAATCCGCCGTTTCCAACAACTGACTCGTAATCGTTGTATTCTTTATATAATACCCATTCATATACATTATACTCAGGAGCAGACAACCAATAAGCATAAGGTTCGTCATAGCAATATAAGTTTGTCGCAGTTAAAGATTCTGGGCGTAGTGTTTCAAATTTATCTATCATATTTGTATAACTTTATGCCTTATACATTCCTTCAGGTGATTCTAATGCCAAACCTTTTTCAATGAGATTATGATGGTCAAAGTGGTGTGAGTTTAGAAAACCCTCTTCATTTACATGAGAGACAAATCTATGTCCATTTATAATGGTGGCCGCTTTATCATCTTCAATCCTACAGTCACACAAGTCACACCATTCTTGAGGAGTCATACTTGACATAGGACGGAGATAAGGTTTACAGTTCCTTCTATCAAGTTCAATAAAGTCTAAATCTTCTCCAATTAACTGCCTATCATAATCATCCACATCAATATCATGAATATGCACAATAATCCCATAAGGCAGTCTCGCGCAAAGGTCTATGAGTAACAGTTGTTTTTCTTCTTTAGTCATTTTAGTATAGATTTAAATATCCAATGTATTCGGGATACTTGTAATGTAACATCTTAAAGGCAAAGTCATCTTTGTCTTTATAGAAACAATGAATACAGAACGGCTGTAACCACTTAATAGTATCTGATGCATCACAAGTCAGTCCAGTCTTTTTGTCTACATAAACAAACGCCTCTATGTAGAAAGAATCTTTTATAATATTATGCTTTATGAGAAATCTTTTTAGCATAGTCTATTCATTTTTATACATATCATTGGGAGCTTCAAAAGCAAAGCCCCTTTCTTTAATTGTTCTCATAATCAAAAAGAATGTATATCATAATAAACATAGGCCATCATCTTAGATATTTCACCATCTCTGTCAAGAGAGAAAAACTCTTCCATGTCGGCTATTATTTCCTCTTTAGTATGGGTGTTCTTGTATTCTTCCCATTTGTTAATGGCTTCACTCCAATGTTTAATTGTTTCCATTTCTATTCAGTTTTATATTTTCCAACCAATTTCATACATTATATTACCGTATTCATCTTCTATCGAATATCCACGTATGGAATCAATGTCAATTATTTTAACTTTTGACCCCTCTGTGAAAATGCCTGTCATTGATTCGTGTCTCTTATTTGTGATAACCCAATCACCAATTTTAGGTCTGGAACATGATATAAACGCCATACTCTATTATTTTATGATATTAATTAACAAATATGAACTGTATATTTACTTGATTGAATACATTCCTTCAGGCACTTCTATAGCCAATCCTTTTCCTATAAGATTGTGATAGTCGAAGTGATGAGCATTAAGCCAATCAATACCATCCGACATTATAACTGCCTGATTTTTATAACCAACCTCAGTATTTCCTTTCCAGGCTGCTTCATCTATGACGCAAAAGTCATCAAACTCTTTCTTCTCTTCCTCAGTCATGCTTGACATTGGGCGGAGATATGGTTTAACTTGGTCTATACATTTTGTATCATTCCAAAATGATACCACATAAGTCCCTTTCTTCCACGCCCATGTGCTTTTGTTCAATCTCTCTATGCCTAAAATCCGCAAAGGATTGTTATGTCCATCAACTTTTGCTTGCACTCCATAAAGCAATCTTGCACTAAGGTCTTTAAGTAATATTTGCTTTTCTTCTTGAGACATAACTTATCTTATTTGATATTATTTACCAAATACACTCCAAATATTTACTTACTTGCTTTATAATACAGTAGAGTTGGATTGTTTTTATGAATATCAATCCCCGGGTATTTCTTCGTAAACTCACCAACATCAAACGCATTGGTAATCAAATGATAACCATGTACTGTTGGAAGGATTATTTGTGAGATGTTGCCCATGTCGTCTTTCCTACCACGAAGTGTATTTACAAAATCAAACACTTCCTTTGCTTGATCATAAGTGAAGTCATCCAGATCTACTATAAACTGTTTATCGCTACTCACAAAAGACTGGCCCGCTGCAGTAGAATAAACACCTCGCAATCCAATCCAGTTCTGTGACACAAAGGTGTGTGCAGTATCTTCAAGAGCTCGATTAGCAACCTCCTTTAAGGACCTACGAGTTGGATGAATATATGCACGACCGTTCACAACTCCACATATACCAACTATCTCATCTTTCAACCCGAGTAACTGTTCCTTGGATCGAATCACATAGTATTTAACAAGTCTATTTTTATTATTGCCACACACATGATTTCCATCTTTTCCTCTCACAAGAATCTGAAGAAAATAGAACTGATCTTCAGTAAGGGGAGTGCGTTTTTCGAATAGGTATCTACCCAAGAGTTCAAAGTTATCTACTAATCCTTTCATTTTGCTATCTAAATCTCGTTTTAACAAAGTTATACAAAAAAGATAACCATTTTATTATCTCACCTGTTTCAAGCGCAAAATACGCGAGTTTTACACTCACATATAAATAACAAAAGACCCCACTATATTTAGTGAAGTCTTTGATGTTCGGTGTGTGACTTGATTATTCACCCACAATCTCCCTAATTCTATCAAGAGTGGATTTAAGGGTTGCGTTTTCTGCATTAAGAACATTTATTTGTTCGGATAATTCGGAACATGTCTTTGCAGCTGCATCGAGATCCGACCGTACCTCTTCAATAGTCTTGTCCTTTTCATTTATTGCTTCCGTCAGTTCGGCAATCTTTGCTTTCTGGGTAGTAAAGATTTCCTTTGCCTTCTCAAGTCTCCCCTTAAGTCCTTCAACTTCCTGAACTGCTCCACCATTAAGTGTGAGTTCGTCTTCGAGTTCAGCCACTCGGTTAGCGAGTCCTTCATTTACCTTTTCGGTTGATTCAAGCTTGGCTTTCATCTCCTTAAAGGTTGCTGCCGCCTTCTCAAGGCGCTCTTCGAGCTTTGCTATCTTATCTTTTTCTTCTGTCATAATATTATATTGTTTTATAAAAAATATTGATTAATCCCTCTAACTTTACGCATATAAAGATAAATAATTATAAAGATCTTTGTACTCACTCTCTTTACATGTGAACCTACTCTCACGTCCGTCATTCATATATACATAAAAATATTTACCATATTTTTTCTCTGGATGATAAAAATCTGAACACATTTCTGGATGGGTGATAAACGCAATATAATTTGTATTGATGATAACCTGTTCTGTGCAATTATTAGATAACGCCCATTCCAAATCATCGTTATCGTTTATTGGACCACCGTATCTACTTTTAAGAACATTAATTTCAATAAAGCACATACCTCTTATTGTATTTTATTTAATATATTGATTGCTTTCCTCATCTTTAATTCAGTTAATCCTGTTTGTCCTTCATTTCCTTCTTGAAGAGCCTGTAGGTAATCCGTACAGCAGTGAACAAAATGCTCATTTAATTGTTCTTCACTGAAATCTCTATCATCATCAAGGATAACATACTGATCACAAGGATTATCTTCGAGAAAAGCTTCTATTTCTTCTCCCCTGGTATCATAACAATCGCCTGTGTAGATGTTTCCCGTGGGAGTAACATCAAAATCGGTCGGGAGACCGACAAGAGAGAATATTCTTGCTAATTTTAAATCTAACCTCCAGCTACTACTCACAACAAGTCTTGCACCAGTCTCTTTAAGAATCCTATTTACCCTCTCTACACAATCAGGATCAAAACACTCCTGCTCCCAACAAGTAAAAGTGTCTTTATAATCCTTTATCCTCTTCTCATACCACTCTTCGTGATTGAGGACCCCGTCTATGTCGAGAAATAAGTATTTCACCTATATTTCTTGTTAAATAACTTTCTTAATGATTTTAAATGATGTAGCTTAATTGTAAACACCAAACGGCGACGACCACACACAGGACAAGTGAAATATTCTTCTATATCACCCCACTCTTCCTTATAATGTATATCTTCACTATCTACCTCCAGCACACTACCACAGTGGTAACACTTGTAGATATATTTTTTAGATTTCTTGGGTTCCAAGTCCTTTCTATGTTCTTCAATTACCTTCATAATTACACATTCTGAATTGATTTCTGATATGCCGCAAAAGCCGCCGGTGTGATACGAGATAGTATAGCATTAATCCTAAACTCATTCAGATTGTAAGCATTACAATAAGACATACTACTTTTGATGCTTGCTTCAAACTGTCGAATCCTCTCATCAAGAGTACACTCAACAGGAACAGTGAAAAGTATACCTTCGCTATTCTTAACGCCATCCTCACCCATGTTTATCTGTGCTTTCTTCGTAGACATACCCCAATATTCCTTTTCACGGGTTTGAACAGATTCCCCATTCTGATTCATTATCCACAGATAAGGACTTGCACTTTCCTCTACTGCAACAAACAACTTTCCACACATAACAGCGTCTGCACCAAGTGCCAGTGCCTTACAGATATCTCCACTATCACCAATTCCTCCGTCAGCAATAATCTTCAATACCCTCTTCCCGCCGAACTCAAATGCCGACTTATAATAATGGCATTCACTGATGAGAGACGCCATAGGATAATGTACTCCTGTCTGTACAGAAGTCGTACAAGGGCTACCTCCACCAATACCAATCCGTACCCAGTCAGCAAAGTTGTTATATGCGATAGTATTATATGTACGTGGGTTAGCGATGTTTCCCACCATAATCTCTGAGTCCTCCGTGGCAAGCCTCTCACGTAACTTCGGACCCCATTCAAGAAGATCACTCATATGTCCGTTGGCCTGATCAATACAGATATGGACGCGACCGGTTATATTCAAAAGTCCAGAGTCAATCATATCGCATAGGATGCAGACCTCATTCAACCCAAAAGCAACCCACTTATCATCATACTTCTGCATAAGGTTGATGCGGTGTTGAAACTTTATTGTCCTGGGGTAGATAGCGGTTACATCCTTATTAAACAAATCAAAGTTCTCCTCATTGATGATTGAATCCATAGGAGAAACAAAAATAGGGAGTTTACCATTATCCATCCTAGCGTTACACTCACGTGTGCGAGAATGAATCTTAGTCGTTTTTGAAGGGATAATAGCCACCTCACTCAACTCGAGCAGAGGTTCCTGGATATTTTTTATAGCACTCATAAATTAATATATAAAAATTAGATTTCAAATTTTGCGATCACTGGAAAATGATCACTTAACTTATTAGGGAGAACTGTAACTACTGCCTCCGGAGCGGTCTTTCCTACAAATCCAAATTGATCTATGTCTTCTTTATTATCTGGATTATCATAATTAATATATGTAGGGCCAGTTGGTGTTTTGGGATAGACAGTAAACTCCCCATCTTCCAGGTGTGAGTATTTCTTTAGGTTGTTTATAAAACCATCTTTTCTCACATTCATATCACCACAGAATATGGTATTATACACAAACCCACATCTCATTTCTTTTTTTATCTTTTCAGTTGCCCAGGAGAGATGACAATTTTGAATATTAAATATATACGATTGAGGAGATATTGCCCTACAATGTAAGATGTTTGAACCGTGCCCATTGGTCTTATTCGTTCCACCCTGGATATCTGTGTCAAAAACAACAAATTTTTTACGCAGCGTTTTCTTCTTAATAAATATGGGTATTCTTGTATCCGTACCGAACCCTTTATATCTCCATAACCCAAGAAGAAATCCACCCACGGGCCTTTGCACTTCCTGTAGACAAATCACGTCGGGACTCTCTACTAAAAACATTATTGCTTGCTTGAAGGTCCTCCATAACCAGAAATGTGGTTTGAATGGGTTATTCTCTTTTATCCAAAGACGGACGTTAAGAGATTGTATCTTTAGTTCCACATTTATTTAGTTTTATACATATTCTTTGGTGCTTCAAGAGCAAGTCCCATAGGAATAAGACCTCTCCAATCTAAATGATGACGAAGGAAAAAATCAAACTGCTTAATATCCGCTATATATAGTGGAACGGGAGTTTTAATGTGCTTCCATGCATCTGTATAACAAATTTTTAATTGCGATAGAATAATGCATTCCTTTTCAGTCATACTTGACATTGGACGGAGATAAGGTTTGTAGTCATAATACTCATAGCCGTTTTGAATCTCGTGGAGAATGTCTGTCGTTAAAAAGCACTTATAGTTCGTATCATTATCCGTACAACGAATAACAACATTATAAGGCAACCTTGCGCAAAGATCTATGAGCAGCAGTTGTTTATCTTCTTGTACCATAATTTTCTCTTTTATTGTCAGGATTATAAGGACAAGTATCGGGATTATAATTGTATCCTTCTTGTGGCATTGGACAATGATAGTTATGCCAGCAATCTTTACATCCTTTAAGTAAGAGTGGTTTATATTCTTGCGTCATATCTCAAAGTGTTATTTCGTGTGCAATTCCACATAACTTTAGAGCATGTTGGAGTTGGTGGACATACCTAAAATATATTTCAGAAGAATTTGCTCCACAGGAGAAATATCCTATGTAATAATCAAGCAAGTTTTCGTCCGTCTGTTCTTCTATTTCTATAAGAACTTGATTGTAATCGTCTTTTAACTGCCATACCTTATCTTCTGACATAGTAGTTGTTTCCGGATCTGTATAAACAAAACCGTTCTTCTCCAAGATTTTAGTTATAAGCAGAATAGGACTAAGATAGTCACACCAGATACCGTTCTCATACTGCATATCATCTAATGGTCGGCAAGAAGCACATCCTATATGGTTCGCAAACCTATTGTTGGCATCTATCTCTCTAATCTCTACGGTGGTGTCTTTCTTTATGCAGAGCCCGTCGCGATTGACTCGCACATAGTCCCCAATCATTAGTTCTTCAGGTCTCATATTTATTTCTCCTTTTTTCTGATTTGAACAATTACATTATCACCAATCTCAAAAGTTTTAGGGTCAGGAAATGTCACTATTACTGGAATCCCATGACTTGCCTCTGTATGTCCAATAACAAAATGCTCTTGTGTTTCTCCCTGCTCTGCCATCCATTCTGCACCGGCTTTGAAAGTGATAAGAATATCATCGTCCCAATCATCACCACCATTTCCAAACTCACTTTCATTATATTGTTTCAAGTATTCCTTCGCAGCTTCGTCCATATTAGGGGGGAGGGAAGGTTGGGAAAGGATGTTCATAGCAACTTTCATTGCTTCGATAATACGCGGATGTTCTTCTGACAAATAGCCAAAATTCTCCTGTAGTGTCAGTCTTGCTTCTTCTCTTGTCATATTACATTGAGTTTAGTAGGTCAATAGCTTCCTTGATGCCGCACATATTCTGCCATACAAGTTCTCCTTCATCACTGCGTTTCTTGTATAATGCGGCTACTTTTTCAAGTTTTTCCATTAGAGTGTCCTTATGGATATATTCGTGTGAAGCAATGATAGTCTCTTCCGTTGGCTTTATACCACTCCATACTTGACTTAATCCTGCTCCTTTGAACTCTCGTAGGTAAATCTTATCTGGTACTTTCATTTTGATTCCTCCTTTCTTGCTTTTAGTCCAAGTTCGTAGAAGTGGTGAGCAAATTGAAAATCTATGGTTGCAGCCGACTTATAACCGCACTCTTTTGCAAATCTTTCTACTTCTTCGTTCAAATCCACCTCGGAGGACCGCTCCTGTTGGAGAGAATCAATGAATGCGAGAAGTGCGAATGCCTCCTCTCGTTTACCTTGCACTACTGGAATACTGCATTCATGAAGCATACTATCGTATTTTCCTATACGTTTCGTTATCTCGTCTTTCAATTTCTCTGCGTCAATGTAGTTGCTCATAATTTATTCCTCCTTTCTTGCGTTAAGCCATTTTATAAGTTCTATTAGATTATTGTTTAGTGCCTTAATGTTATATGAAATTTCAAGAAGTATCACTATTGCTATTAAGGCTAAAATCAGTTCGGCGAAACTCATTACTTTCTTGCGTTAAGTCCAAGTTTGTAGAAGTGACGAATCATTTTATTGCACTCGTACCAAGTCCATTTGCCATTTTTACAAGAACCTTCGTCACCAATCCAATCTAAAATCTCCTTCTCCAAATCCGCTTCCTGCTGCTCCTTGGCTTTGTCGAAGCCATCATTAAATCCGAGCATATATGCTACTCGCAAATTTTCATTGTTTGGGTAAACCTTTCGTGCTACTTTCAAGCACATATCTGAATTTGCCATAACTGTACATTTTTAATGATTTTTTGTAATTCCACTAACACCCATATTCCCTAATGACATCGGGGTAATTGAATACCTCATTCATGAACGACTTGATTTCTTCTTCTGTTGCAAGCCTAACATCATTTCCATATTGGTAGTTCCCGTAGCCTGTCGATTTCCTGAGTTTACCATCAGAATCAAAACCGAGGAGGACACCATATCCATCTGCATTCAACTGTCCAGTGTAAATAAAAACTCTTTGTGATTCTTTCTTAATACCTTTATCACCAAGTTTATAAAGAAAATCTCCTGCTTTATACAAATTTTTCATTTTTATTATTTTTATTATTTTTATTATTCATTAAGTATACTTTTATCTCCAAGCACTAATAAGGCCGTTTCTATTCCTCTTTTCGTGTTCCCTGCCCCGCCATCCACTCGGCACCGGCCTTGAAATGTTCTGCGCATAGTAACTTATCTGCTCCCTCATATTTGCATAATTCCGCATAGTCAAATGCCGCATCATTAAGGGAAGGCTGCTCCTGCTGGAGAGAGTCGATGAAAGATTTGATACGGTCTAAAGCATCGTAAAATCCTGTGCTTTGTTCTAATGTATCGCAAGGATAGTCCATTTCTTCTAATCGCTTTATCTCGGCTTTCAGTTTATCTGCGTCAATATTTTTCATATTATTAAACTATTTGGGATTGATTTTAAATACTAAAATGATTCAAATTATTTAGTATTTATAGTCGCCACCTAAATCAAATTTTCAAGACAGTATTTAATAGCCGCTTCACAAGCTTCTTCGTAGGTATCAAATTCCTCATCCTTTCCGGATTCATATTCTGATACTGAATTAGGATATTTAATTATTTCAACCCACCATTTTGAATTATCGTAGTTATGATAGGGATATATTTCAAGATTATGTACTTCCCGTAGCCACTTCATTGTCATTTGGAGTGTTGGAGCAGGAAATGCTTTTCTACTTGGTGAGCACATTGAACAATCATTAAGTATGCCACTTGGACTATACTCTTTCCAAATTTTTGTGGCAACACCAAATGAACCATCACCCCAAACATCAAATCCCTTTTCTTTCAGGAGTTTAGCGGTCTCAAATGAAACAAAATCCTCAGTAATCATATCTAATATCCAAAATAATCATCATCGTTCAACCTAAGATGTTCATTACATTCAGGACAAACAATATATTCATAATGAATACAGCAGCTGTCCTCATCTTTATGAACATCATCTTTCCCGAAATTAAGAATTGTTCCGCAAGTAATACATTTTATTACATACTTGTAATAATCCTCAATATTCTCATAAGAGTGTCTTTGAGATAACTTATTAACCATATTCTAAATCAAATTTTCTAAACAATATTTAATGGCTGCATCACAGGCTTCTTCATAGGTATTGAAACATTGCGGATGTGAACTAATATTATCAAGTGCAACTGGGGTATAAGTAATAGTGTACTTATAGATGTGTGGCTCAAAAAAGTATTTAACTTCAATGTGCATATTATGTACTTCCCGTAGCCATTTCATTGCCATTTGAAGAGTTGGTGCTGATATTGGTCTATATGTTTCATACATTATCGTATAGTATGAATTGTTACGTCCTTGACTATGTGTCAACTTATCTTTGACATAGGAACGAGAACAATTTTCATCAAACCCCTTTTCTTTAAGGAGTTTAGCAGTCTCAAAACTAACGTAATCTTCTGTCATCATATTCATATTTCTTATATGATATTAATTAACAAATATGAACCATATATTTAACGAATTTAACAATTCGGATGCATTTCTTTGGGTGCTTTCATATTATTCTTCTTTATCCAAATCCACCTCTGGCTGTTCCTGCTCATCTCTTTCTTCTCTAAATCTTTCAAGAACTTCCTCTCCAAAAGATTTTTCTCCTATACCATTTCGAAATTCATAATGAACATTGTTAATGATTCTTTCAATGTCATTTATATCTTTCCAAGTAAGAGTGTTTAATTGAATTGGCTGCTCCTGCTGGAGAGAGTCGATAAGAGTAAGGATTTCTGAACACATCTTTCTTTTGCCTTGATAATAAGTGGGTAAGGTTAGGGACATATCATCAGTTTCGACCTCCGTTTCCAATTCAGCGAACTTTACCATTAGTTCTTCTACTTTTTTGTAAAGTTTTTCTGCATCAATGTATTTTGTCTTCATACTCATTCAATTTATGTTTTATTATTTTCAATGCCTTCTTTCCATGATATGTATCAAATATTGACAGGTAGCATTCTCCATCTTCTAAATGAACTGATACTGCATTTAGATTTTCCCAATAATATACATTCACTGGACACCCAAATGAATCAACAATAGGTATATGAAAAACATAACAATTAAGATAAGAGTGTTCGACTTCAAACATATCATGATTTACAAGGGAGGAAGATGGTAACAATTTAAGTATTTCTTTCCACTTCTTCCAATCTTTATGTTCAAAGACAAAACAATATAAAGGTTTGATAGCCACTATAACCAATGCAATAAGCGAGATAATTACTAATATTAATGTTGCTATTTTCATGACTAAATTAGTTTTTTCTGTTTTTATTGTTTTTCAATTTTCACTGAAAACGGAGGATAATTCATTTTATAATTCTCATCCAACATACTCACATTGACTATATTGATACTGTCATCAATAGTTGTCACCTTATGGTCCCCACTATGAACGTGACCACAAAATACCCATTTTGGTCTTTTGACATCTATCTCTTCTGCAAGTTCCTGACATCCGTAATTATTCATCCAGTTCCACCCTTGTTGCATGACAGTGCCTGCATAACCAAATCTCGGTGGACAGTGAGTGAGAAGGACATCGACTCCAGTAGGAATCTTCCCGTATTCACTTACGAGTTTATCATGATCGCCATACCAAGCCCAATTGGAGAGATCGGGACACCAGGATGTTCCATAGAAGGTGAAATGCTCGTACTTGTAAGAATTATCCATAAGAATAACTATCTTATGTTCACCTCTAATACTACCGGGCATGAGCATCCTGGTTACTGTGTCAGCTGAATTAAAATGTCGGGGACCGAGCTCTTCAGAGAAGAAATCATGATTACCAAAAACAAGAATGACCTTCTTGAATGGTAGTTTGTCAGTCCAGGGAATAAACTTCATACAGAACCACGCGATGGATTTTACAAAATCTTGTTGGAGATCGAGAGGCACAATGTCCCCACAGATACAAAGAACATCTCCTTCGGCAAAAACATCGGGAGACGGTAGGTTTCCGTGTAGGTCGCTTATCGCTGATAATTTAAGTGCTTTCATATGTTATATATACAAAAAAAGACCCTCTTATTTACTTTAGAGGGTCTTGATTTTTAACCAAGTGGTTGAGTTGGATGCGCTATCTTTATAGACCTTGGATGGGTTATATTCTCACCATGCTCATTATTGTATACCAATAAATATAAATCATCATTTTCGTCGAGATGTTGATCAATAAGATCCGAAATTTTATCAATTATTATATACCCATACTCTAACTCAGTGTCTCCGGGGTTCTGACAATATGGGAATAAAGGAACTCGACCTGATGCGTATCCATCCGGGGTATTTCCTTTCTTGTCAATCGTACATTCGTTAAATGTGAAGTATGCACTATCTTTCTCATTGACTCCATGATGGCGATCCCCCTCAAAATTAAAACGAACCAGAGGTTGAGTAACATGGATTTCTCTATTAGTGTCTGAATCACTAACTGTCACATTGTATAAACTTGATAATTGATTTAAAAGAGTGGAACCTTCAGGTATGTCATAAACAACTACATCATAACTGATTTCGTGTTCATTATGCACTAATGTGTCACCTATAGGTTCAGGCCAACCGTTTGCATCCCAGTCGGCTTTAACTCTTTGTAATTCATCTACTAAGTCTTCAAAACTAACTGTAACAGGAGTTCCTTCATGATTAACTGTCGCGGATCCAGTGAGATGTGATTCCGAAAGAATAGGGACTCTGTCAGCATTCATAACCATTTTAATATCATAATTCAATACAGGGAACTCTGATGATCCACTACCTTCTTGGATGTCAAGCTCATCTTCTATCCAATCGGAAGGATCTGTTGATGTGACGTAACCAGATATTTTTAGTTTGTTTAATATATCACCTTTTGCCATTGTTATTTGTTTTTATTTAATCAAATAATAAACAAAAAGACCATCTCTTGCGAGGTGGTCTTTGAATGAGCCGATGATCGGAATCAAACCAATAACCTGCTGATTACAAATCAGCCGCTCTGTCAATTGAGCTACACCGGCATTGTATGGAGTTCTTTAATTGATTACGCTCAATAAGCCACTCCAGGAACCACATAAGCGATTGTGTTCTGACTATCGTTGCAACACACCAACCAACGTCGGGTTTATACCGAAGGCATTACGCGATTTGCCGATTTTGCTCTTTGCAAGCCTCTACATCAGTATAAGCTTGTTTTCTCATCAGACTTCCATTATTACAAACTACAATATCTTCAGTGATTCCGTTCAGGTTTCACTGGTTTGTAGATAGGTTATACTTTCATATAACTCTCATTCCTCATGGTCCCGACTTACGATCCGGGTGCTGTTTAAACCATTTATTGTCATGGTAGTCTCCTACAATAGTGGGAGTAGGTCTGTCTGCATTTATCTTATACCTTCAAAGAACTAATAAAAAATAAATAAATAAAAAGGATTCTTTACAGAATCCTATGCAAGTTTGGAAAGATATAAATATGATATGGGTGGAGGTTAACTATATTGTGATCAGGTACCAGCTGTATTTCTATGGATCTATGTAGTATCCGTCTGATCATTAACGGACTTGCAAAGGTCTGCACACAAACCTCCATGTATGTCTATGTGTGGGAACAATTAGATTCGAACTAATGACCCCCTGCTTGGGCAAGATGAAGAGAATCGAACTCTTATTATGCACTTCACCACTTTTAACATCTTGCTAATCCGTCACAGTGGATTACCCTGTATTAAGGCAGGTGCTCTAAACCAACTGAGCTATGCTCCCAAAATGCCGCATTTACGGTAATGCGGCCAACCCAAGAATCGTTCTTCGAGCGATCCCGTTACCCCATTCAACTGCTTGGTTGATGGGCAATACCTAAACTAACACATGTTGACACAGTCTCTAAAAAGGATTTCTCTTAGTACTCTTCCAGTGATACCCTTCAGTGTTACTTTACATGTCCTATATTTGGAGTTAATGACATCATCCTACACCTGCTTATATCACCTTTTGCGGTTCACACCCCGATGTTTCTCCAATCCATCGAGTTTATTCCGTGAAGCGTTAGTTGTACAAGTCGTGGAGCCGAAGGGACTCGAACCCTCAAATCTCAGCAGTGCAAATGCTGCGCGGTTACCAATTTTGCTACGGCCCCATAAACATCTTTTATACTATCCCCAGAGATGTAACTGTGCCGACCTACGATTCGGAGGAAATGACAAAGATTTCCTATCTTCGATCCCTTGTACTTCGGGCTCACGCGGTGCATGACGGGTTCGAACCGACGAACTCTACCGTGACAGGGTAGCATGATAACCAGCTTCACCAATGCACCATATTTTTGCGGCTTGGACAGGACTCGAACCTATAACCCATTGATTAACAGTCAATTGCGCTGACCATTGCGCCACCAAGCCGTTTAATTTACTATAAATAATAATTTGTACTCGGTGCCTGAATTGAACAGCGCGACTCTACCTTGAAAGGGTAGCGTGATTACCACTTCACTAACCGAGCATAAATTTGCCACACAGTGGCAAATCATAATTACTTCTGATCAACAGGAGCGGGATAATCAAAGGACTTATCAATCAGGATAGTAATACCTGTGGTAGGCTCCTTAGCATATCCGTGAATCTTTACGTGATACTCACCACCAGCGGTGGCATCCTTAAAGACAACAGTAAACCCACTCTCGATGGTCTCTGCGAGGGAACGAACCTCCTTCTGATCACTCTCTGCAGCTTCCTCAACAGCAACACCCTTTACAGCAGCCTTAGTGAGAGGAGCGGTATCATTTGAATAAGCGAAAAGAAGACCGGTCTGTCCATTAAGTTCAAGATTACCGTTAGGGAAAGTCACAACCACGTCACCGTTAGCGCTTCCCTCAACATTGATACTGTACACAACTGCAACAGTATCCTTGCAAGATGTAGCAGCGAGTGCTCCAAACATCATTGCGATAGCAAGAAAAAGTTTCTTCATGTAAATCTGTGTTTAATTTATTAAAAATATATAAGAAATGAAAAACATTTAGAATTAGTTGCCTTGAAGAGATTCGAACTCTTAACCCCCCCGACCTTCTGATCAGGACTCTACCAATTAAGCTTACAAGGCTTCCTATTGTTTGGAGGTTATTGCAAGCCCTCCTCCCTCAACCACTCCGGGACTGTGCGCATCTGCCATTGTGGATTTAAAAGTATGGGATTAGTTACTGTATTATAATCCTTGCAAGATTATGTCTTTTGACCCATACTATTTGTGACCCCGACGAGGCTCGAACTCGTGACCCCCTCCTTAAAAGGGAGGTGCTCTAAACCAACTGAGCTACGAGGTCTTTCCATATGAGTTATTTTGTTGAAGTGGTGAGACTCGAACTCACAACCCTCAGAACCAAAATCTGATGCTCTGACCAATTGCGCTACACTTCAATAAAAATATCAAGTTACTGTTCTCCAACCTTGCAGTCAGTCGAGAACTCCATCGGCCTCGGGGTTCCATGCACATATCGAATTTCTCACAGAACCCTGTACCACCGTCTCCTATCTCAATTTTGAATTTCACTGCAACCTACTCTTCAAAATCTCAAGGCATTCCTTCTACCCTCACTTGATATTTAGTAGTCCTGGAGAGATTCGAACTCTCACTGAATAGATCCTAAGTCTATTGCCATCTTCCAGTTGGGCTACAGGACCACAAAAAGAACCAAATTATACACCCCACAGCGCGAATATAGCTCGCAACTCACCCAATTGTGTATACTACCTCCTACCAGTTGGTTCTTGCTACGGATGCAGGATTCGAACCTACGACCACTGATGCCTTATGTAAGAACTCGGGTTCATCCAATTAAGCTCTAACCTCTGAGCTAATCCGTAATAAATCATCACCTGTACCTACTCGTTGCACGGCACATCTCCCAGTAAAATCCGGGGCTCTTTTATAACGTCAGTCTCGAAGACCAACGTGTCTTTGATAACGAACTCTTGAGCTAAAGTGATATATGAGTGTGGGAGCCGAGGGACTCGAACCCCCATAGGCTTATTTGTATGCGACAGATTTACAGTCTGCTGATTTTTCCAGCTACCAAGACTCCCATTTGTAGCCCCGGCCGGAGTCGAACCGGCACGGACATTGCTGTCCGAGGGATTTTACGTACCACTATAGCTTTTGCTACCAACTTCATTCAATAGAACCATGTAGGCGAATAAACTCTTTAATCTATTGAGAACATTGTTCGTGGTCTGGACTCTCTCTTAACCATATTGAAATCTTGCAAGATAATAACCTTATTTTAGCACCGATATGAAGAGTATACATCTCTATAATCGGTATTAGCAGTTAACAAACTAACTAAATTTCGCGCCATTATTATACTTTCAACTTAGGTCCCTCCTGTATAGTCTCTACACACTGTCTATTGGTTACGAACATACTCCCGCTGGGGTTGGTCGGCGTGTTGTACTTTCGGCTGAAGCTATTCACCTACGGCATCACCTATTTCGTAATTTTAACATTGGCTCGGTATTAGCATATCTGGACTGTCTTCTTACACATAGATTCTAAACGACTGCTATCATTACTGAAAATCAGTTAACTATGTACTACTGTTGATAATTCACCAACTAATTTAGACGATTATCCGATACATTCCTGTACATCCAAACTTAGCTTTCACCGAATTAGGGAGGTTCTACATCTCTCCTTTCGGAGGGTGCAACCCATAATTGATTATAATGATTATAAATCAATGCTTTACGAGTCCCTTGTGTCTACCTATTCCACCACGAGGCCAAATATGAGTTTATTTATTATAGAAACTTAAAAAATCATCTATTTTGTTTTTCATAGATTCTTTTCCCTTATTTGAATTAATAGAATTCCATTTAATTCTATACACCTCAATATTTTGATCTTTTAAATATTCATCTCTTATTCGATCTTTTTCCTGTGTTTCTTCGTGTTGATCCCCATCTATTTCCAAATCGATAACTCTATTGTTTTTCTCTATATAAAAATCTAAAAAATAACCATCAATGTATTTTTCTCTTATATATGATATAAAGTTATTATCTAAAACCTTTTCGAAAAATTTTTCGGGATAAGAACTAATATTTCTACTTTGCCAAGGCTTCCACGTTCCTTTTTCTTTGTTTATGATTATAGCTTTTTTACCAACTTCTATATTGTTTAACCTTTTACATTCATGTGAACAAAATTTAGAACTTGAATATTTACCACTTGATAATTGATGAGAAACAAATTCTTTTCCACAATACTTACATATTTTCTTTCTGGGTGTGGTTGTGGTGTTTGAAGAATTATCATTATAATTATCTTTGTGTTTATTAATCATTATTTCAGATAAATTCTTTTTCTGTTCATCACTCCAAGAATGTCTAATTCTTTTTGAATTATTATATGCGGCGGCGCAAGAAGAATTACAAAATGTTTTAGATCTCTCTTCATACGGTAAAATAGAATCGCAATATTTGCATTTCTTTGGAGATTCGTAATACTTTTGAATTCGAATCTCTTTATATTTTTTAACACTATCTATTGCATTTTGTTGTTGATATTTTGCACTACACTCTTTACTGCAGAAAACTTGTTTTGAGTTAGAAGTTTCAAATTTTTTGCCACAATATTTACAAATATTTATCATATATAAATATAATAAAATATTAAATGACATTTATTAAGTCGGGATACTCCGACTCGAACGGAGGACCACCTGGTCGTCGGATATATGAGATTCGAACTCATGAATCTTCCTTTATTATATCCGAACACCAATTTCTCAGCTATTGGTTAACTGTAACCAAACCAGGCATTCTACCAACTGAACTACATCCCGTAAAGCCAAGACATTACTGCCCTGGCGAAGTACCACCCGATTGTGGTACACCACAGAGGAACTCATGTCCTCCGAGGATTTGTTCATCATAACTCATATTATATATCTTTCCAAACTTGTCAAAGAACTTCGAGATATCATTATCCCGGTCCTCTAGGATGGACTTGAACCACCGACCTTGAAGGTATAAGCTTCCTGCGCTAACCAACTGCGCCACCAGAGGAAAATTCGTTATTTTAATGATCTCTCTTACAAATTATATATACTAAACATGTTGTAAAGATTTAGTAAAAATTTGTTGTTTTTTTTGTGGGGATAGAGAGACTCGAACTCTCACGGGATTAACCCACATGCACCTCAAGCATGCCTGTCTACCAGTTTCAGCATATCCCCATAAATCAAGTACCACTTTTTTATTTCAGGCGTACGAATCGACGTTTTACAAAGTATCTTTTACTTTACCTTACTTTTCCGACTGGGCGGATTGATTTTATTTCAACGAACTTATTTTGTGATCCCGATGGGACTCGAACCCATAACCCCCAGTTTAAAAGACTGGTGCGCTCATCCAGTTGCGCCACGAGACCTTCCTTGTGAATATGGTTGGATTCGAACCAACATAGCCTAAATAACATTCTCTTAACTCCCTATCAAACTTTTTCAAGTAGGTGCCTAGCGTTTTGATTTTCTCTAGTAGCACATCCCATCTGCTTCACATATTCATATTTCAAATAACTCTTACAAATTATATATGTCAAAAAAATTTTAAAATTTAGTGAAAAATAAAAAAATCTCGAATGCTTTTGCACCCGAGATCGTAGTTACATATGTTATACCAAATCTTTGAAAGGTGCACACAACAAATTTACTCAAAGTCTTTTAATTGGGCTTCGAGGGGGAGGTTGTTGTATGCGTATATCTTTCTCATTTATTTAAAAATAACCGATTCTCTTAAATTCTTTAATTTTTCCATATATTTATCCGATAGTGAATTGCCCTGGTAGTTCACTTGTTGCAATTCTTCTTTAAGTCTCTTATGGAATGACTCTTCTCCATCATCTCCAGATAATAACCGATCTATTCTTTGTGCATAGATATATGCTTTCTTTAGTATTTCAACTCCATTCTTGAACTCCGCTATTGTTTCATCGGAATAACGCTTACCACCTTCTTTAAAGAAATCCTTGTTAGCCAGTTCTTCCCAATCATCCTCTGGATTCTCATAGTATGGTTTATTGTTATTGTCAATTTCTTCTTGTATCCGTTCCCACATATCCCTAATGTGGTATTGCTGGTAATCACAAAGCGAACCTCCGCTCATAGTTCTATCTCTTTTTCACAAACCAAATTCTCTAAACAATACTTAATGGCTGCTTCACAGGCTTCTTCGTAAGTCTTAAAACCGTCTTCATAATAGCATTCCATATCATATTCCGGATTATAAATCACACTTCTCCACGACAAAGTATTGAGGTATTTTAGACCAATGGTGTCAATCTCAATATTGTAATGATGTTTTTCTCTCAGCCATTTCATTGCCATTTGAAGTGAAACGTGTGGAGCCACCAGTGTCAATGTTTCTGAATCAAAAGGAAGTTCGGGATTATATTCTTCATTAGGAACGGTGTAACTATTGTTCTGCCGCCACTCATCTCTATCTTGCTCTGAATAAAATGGAGATTCCGGCCAATCAAACCCTTTTTCTTTCAAGAGTTTGGCGGTTTCAAAACTGACGTAATCTTCAGTAATCATATTGTTTTCATATTTTGAACAAAGTCATAAACAATTTTTAAGGTATTGTATTCCATTTGTGCAAGGCTCCTATGAAAGTCACAACCTGGTAAATAGTTGCCCTGATTATCTATAATTCCCTCACTATTATAAGAAAGCGAGTGAGCAATATTCATTTCTTTAGTAAGCATTTCTACTAAATCTTCTTTACAAATAAAAGTCATATCTATTTAGTTTTATACATTTCTTCTTTTGCTTCAAGAGCAAGACCCTCACATTATTTTTTCTCTTATGTGATGTAATAGCTTTATTCACGAAATATTTCTTTTACTGGAACAAACACATCATAGCTATCATCATTATCATCTTCATAATGATTGATTTCTTCAAGAAATTCACTACCAAATTTCCTTCTCATATACTGAAATATTTTTCCGTTCCAGATTGCTCTACTTGAATTTCTACAAATACCTGAGTACTCTTTTCCCACTTCTAGTTCTGATTTAGGAATAGGGATGATGTGTTCCTTCACCCAACTACGAAAACCATCTAATCCCATAGAATGGTATTCTTCATAGGATAGAATACCACACGCATACTGACAGCAATATGTAAATAATTCTTTAGCATCCATACTTATTCTTCTTCATTTGTGTACTTTATCTCTAATTCTCCACCCAGTCTTACATAGATCAACGCTGCTATAACACAGATGAACGACAGTCCTGATGCAGAGAGGTAGAGATATAAGAGGATATTTTTAATTATTTCCCACATAGTATTTATCTTTTATGCTTTCGCTGGGTAAAACTTTTTGTATCCATCAGCCGTGAGTTGGGGCACCATATCCCCATACATTTCACGGAGCTCATATCCAAACTCCTTCATTTTGTCGAGGAAGAAAACCTTTTCTTCATCAGTAGCAGGACGATAGAAGTTCTCATTCTCATCATATCTTGGGCCATAGAATCCATAGAGCCATTCGTTCATTTGAAGGCCAATTTTCTCGCACCAATCAAAATAATGATAAATACAAACATCTTTACCTTCTATTTCTACTCTGGCGACCATAAGAAGATTGCCATATTTTGTTGCAAGGATATCTCCTGATTTTGCATTACGAATAAAATCTGGAATGTACATATTATATTATTTATTTTTCATTTATATATACGAAATATAATGAAATTATTTAGTTATTAAAAGGGTGCGTCCCTTGTTAGTGTATTCCTTGGAAATTACTCCGTGGTCTGTCGCTGGTTGAAATCTTGCAAGTAAGCATAATGGGAACAATCACGTTCTAAACCCAAATGATACCGACGAACTACTCCGGAATATCCATTATACAATTTCAATTTAGACTCATGGGTTCACGCAAGGGCATTACTATAACCCATTTTTCAATATCGCACCCTGTAGTTACTATTTCTTTCGAGTTCTATCTGCTACCACCATACCAATAAAAAAGAACAAGATAGCAGTATATAGAAGTGCCATTATTAAATTGAATGTAGTCATGATTACTGTTTCTTTCGAATTTGAACAATTACCTTTTCGCCTGGTTTGAATGAATCCGGTAAATTGATAATTGGAGATATTCCAGGAAGTGTGCCATATCCGACTTCAAGACACTTATCTTCTACGGTTTCTTCTTGACTATATCCCTGCTCTGCCATCCATTCTGCTCCGGCTTTGAAAGCATTTCTATTTTCTTCATTTGCATCACCTAAATAGTGTGTTTCATTGTCGGCTGGAATCACACCGTGAGGTTCTGATAATCGCGGCATCTTTGGATATGCCTTTAATGCTGCCTCGTCGGGGTTGAAAGGCAGGGAAGGTCGCAACTTTTCAAGCCGCTCCATACCTGTCAATTCTTCTCCGTTTAAGAGTTTTCTTATTCCATTAAGTGATTGTCTAATGTTTCGGTCTTGGCAGGTTTCTCCAGTCTTTTTATCAAGATTGATATCGTTCTGAATCCGAAGCGCATTTTCTACTACTTCGAGAAACCAGTGAGGAACAATGATATTATCTTCTCTTACCATAATTTATTCAGTTTTATACATTCCTTCGGGCGCTTCAAGAGCCAAACCCTTTTTAATGAGACCATGATAATCAAAGTGATGTGCATTAAACCAATCATGCAATTCTGCGATTCTCTCCTCAAGCATCTCATCACAACTTTCAGCAACCCTACCCTTATAAAATCGCCATTCCTCTTCTTCTTCAGTCATACTTGATATAGGACGGAGATAAGGTCGGACGTTTATATTTCCGGTGATAAATTGTTCAAGCCCACCAAATTCAAGTCTTTCTATTATATTGACTATATTATTAGATAGTTCACATATTACTCCATAAGGCAGTCTTGCATGAAGGTTTTTAATGAGTAGTTGTTTTTCTTCCTGTGCCATGCTTCTTTAATTCGTTTGAATTTACTCATAATATGAGAATGAATCAAGTATTTCGTATGGTTTATCTGTATATACATGTTTCATCTTAACGATTCTATCTGCATCTCGCTTTCCGGTTTCAAGGTCAGACAGTTCTTCCTCGCCAAGTCCGTAATCGGACACTATGGCTTTAATGTGCTGTCGCAAATCTTTAACATTTTTTGCGCCTATGAGTTTATATTCCATGGCGTATGATGTAAAACAAACATCAACGCGAAATACAGGATATAATTTTTTATCTTTCATGATTATAATTACAAAACCTACTTAAAAAATTTACATCCCATTATCAAATTCTTCAACCACAAATCTTACAATAAATCTTACACGGTTGTCATAATCATCAGGGTCGTTCTCGTTCTCAGGATCACACACAGTCATCTCATACTCGAATCCAGCAGTTCCCGAATGATATTCGGTAGCGTCCGGGTGTTCACCAATCCACTCCTCCATCTCGTGGATTCTATGAAGAACCTCTTTTTTAAGTCCATACTTGTCCGGGATGGAATTATAGTGCTCGTTTCCTTCAAAATCCGTCCATCCTGCCCAGGTCCACCGTAGGACCTTCATTATCTTATGAATTTTTTCCCAATCGATCCACATAAGGATATTTTCTATATTGTCTCTAAACTGTTTATAAGACCTAGAATCATCCAGGAAATCCTTTAGACTCTTTTTCTTCTCGATACCTTCCATAACTTCTTTTACTAATTGTTTTTTATTCTCTTTATCTTCTTCAATACTAATATGTTCAAGTGTTTTCGGATTTACTTCAATAAGATCTTCCCCCGCTGTCTCCCATGAGATAGAGATGCTCCGATTGCTTATACAATCATCAAGAAATTCTTTAGTGAAATATATAAGTAGTGTAGAACTGTACTCCCATAGTTCATTCAAATCATTAAACACGGCGTCTTCAAAAAATGAATGCTCCTTAATACTCTTCCAGTAATTGTCAAAGTTGTCCTTAATAATATCAACGAGATCATCCACTGAATAATTGTGCAGATCTATATCGTAATAGTCTTTACAATTTTTGCAAATCTCTTTAATAACAGCTAATCCTGCTCTTGTAATTTTCATATCTTTCCTAATTTATTTAATATATCTCTTATCTCAACTGGATAATATTCGTTGTTATCTACTCCCACATCATATGTAAGATTTGGTTTAAGGAACAAGTCTACACCAGGGACATCCACCTCATTTTTTACTCTCGGTCCACTATGGATATGTCCATGGAGATTAATCACCCCGTTTCTAAAGTGAGGCCAAGTGGCTAGAGGGAAATGAGAAATCATAAATTCGTATTCTTTGAATGGTTTATCATAATCCAGCCCACTAAGAAAAACCACCGCAGTATCAGAGATCACCTTCACTCTTTTATCTTTAATCTTATTGAGCACATCAACCGAATCATGATTTCCTGGGAGAATATAAATAACTCCACCTTTCAACTCTTTTATCTTTTTAGTAATAGCAACAGGGTCCTTCAACCAATGAAAATCGCCTAATATAAAAACAACATCGTTATTCCCAACAACCTCATTCCAATTGTCAGTAATCCCTCGATTCATTTCATTAATATCATCCCACGGTCGATGACAAAATATCATTATATTGATGTGACAAAAATGTTGATCGCTAGTAAACCAACACTTATCTCCAGTATCAAGATGTATATGTATCCGATCCATTTAATTAAAGTATATTTTGATTTGTTCTTTGGTTAATTCGATCTTTCCATCACCCTTATTCTGACAGATATATTTACCTTCTCGAATATCGACAATCCGCCAGGTCTTTCCATTCATTTTAAATTTTTCTCCTATTCCTATGTTCATTTTTCATCTTTATAAATTTCTCTTATATCTCTATCGTAATCGGTGCCAAAAGTCCCCATTAAACTACGTTTATTTTGAAAAAAATACCATAATTTGTAAGCCAAATCTTTACAGATCTCGTGATTTTCAGTTGGGCTGATATTTAAGCCGAATGCGTCTTTCACCTCGTCACATAACTCATTTTCTCTTATCCAAACATACCATCCGAGATCATCGTATACACACCCTCCGTCTTCTCCAAGATGGGGGTGTTTTAAATTTGTTATCTGATAATCTAAATGACCTAAAAGCATATTACTAAATATCGATGTTTATTTTCGTCAATTTGTTTGAAAGATTAATGATCCATCTCTTCCAAAATGGAATATCAATCCTCTTTTCAAATATTTCGCGAATCATTTTATCATGCCCAAAAGCAAATATGCTTTTCATTTGCATACAATTATCATAAAACTCAGATACTCTGAATAGTTTAATATCTTCTACTTCATCTTTCTCACAATGATCCCTCGAAAACATGTTTGTTACAGCAGATCTATTGGGAACATGGATAACTTTATAAAACGAGCAAACTACGTTCTGTGTGTTTGAAAATAAATTAGTAGAAATTGATGCAAGCTTAACATTAGATACGTCTACTTGCACCCCAGTCTCCTCAAAACATTCTCGCACAGCGGCTTCTTCAAGAGATTCATCAAAATCGAGATATCCACCAGGGACATTCCACTTGCCTACATTAGAAGGACAACCCGTTCCTCGTTTGGATGCCAATACATACCATTTTTTACTCGATTTATCATACACGAACACGTACATCGAACAAGCAACTGAACGACTATACCAGTAAGTCGCGCCATTATGTTCAAACGGAAAATTTTTCATGACCACTTTTGTTTTTATTTACAGGTAGCGAGGATCTGGAGAGATAACTTGAAAACAATCCGGATAACGATTAAACACATACTCCACCACATCCTTCTCTGATGGGGCAGACACCTGTACTACTTTCGTAGCACCATTCAAACTTTCATATATGACTTTAAATACCTTCATGATTATAATTACAAAACTTTCAACCTATCTTTAATGTCTTTGATATTTTTCCTCACTTCCTCAATCTCTTCCTCTAACCCGCTCAGGTCCTTACCTTTCTTTTTCCAACCACTCTTTTTGACAGAAAGATTACCCAGGCGTTTCTTCATCTCCTGCAAATTCTTCTCGCTATACCACTCCTTCTCAAATTCTTTGTTTTTAAGCGCTTTCTCGTGCTCGGCAATAGAATTACTCATCTTTTCTGTTTGCATCGAAATTTGCGCGGTTTTTGTGCGATTTATGACGGCTTTTGCAACCTTCTTTACCTTCGCATCTTTCCTCCGAGCCCGAGGCTTCTTGATAAGGCCTTCGGAAAATATATAATCCAATGCCTGTCCAAAGACCTGATCCCAGTTCCAATCAGCTTCTTTTGTATTCCATCCATCCTTGATATTAAGGACTTTGATCTTCTGTCCTTCAATCCAAATATCAAACAACGTGGTGCCATCAGCTTTAGTCTCAAGTCCTCCTTCAAATCCTCCCCAGGTCGCTAACTTGTTCCAGGCAGTTTCCCAATCAATATTTTTACTAACACCAGGTTCGATGTTATTAACAAGCGTCCAAACCTTTGAGCTAACCTTTTTACTCATATTTTGAAAGTATTACTTTGTCCATATCATCATTCACCGCTTCACAAAAGGTTTTATACAACCGCATACCACTTTTGGTTTTCAGTAACTCAGCGAAGTATAATGCCGCCTTGAGAACATTTATTTGTTTTTCGGTGAAATCGAATGAGTACAGCTGTTTGCCGTTCTCATTGTATCCATCTTCAACACCAATAATATCACTAAAAACATTCATACCAAATCATTTTATGAATATATTTATCAAATCCCTTTTAAAAATTTACTACTAATACTAAAAAACACATCCATCCGGATGTGTTTAATTTTTATAATATCCTGTATCCTATCCCTACTCCTACCTGAGGTCCAATATCAAGCTGTTTTCCAATCATCCCATATCCTATACCAACACCACCATACAATCCTATATTCAATCGCCTTTGTTTTTTAGTGAATCTACTTCCATCTATCACAGCCCCCTCTATATCCGTTGGATGAAAGTATGGATTGGGAGATGTGACGAAGATAGTATAGTCATTAGTTAGTCCGACCTTAAGAGGTACATTCATGCTGATGTCATATACTTCAAATCTGGGATTCTTATCTAGGATAAATTTTTGATTAAAAGACATCCACTCATCGTTGTAACTACCTGTATATGAATTACTTAACGTATCATGAACGACTTTTGTCAATGTGACTGTGTCCTTCACCTGTAGTTGGCTTTCAAGTTTACTTATATAAGCAAGTTTACTCCCAAGGGTCTTTTCATAAGATTTAATTTGATCATGTGATATACCAAGAGCGTCCTCAAGTTCACGTTTATCTAAAATGAGAGATCCGCGCTCGGCAAGTGTCTCACCCAGCTTTGTTTGTACAATAGTCATAGAGTCCCGCATGACCCTGTAGTTATGTTCCCATGTTTTACTTTTACGATAAGTACTACACTCACTCGCTATCAGGAGTGTCACAAAGAGCAATAACACTCCCGTTATCGTAGCTAAAATTTTCTCTAATCGGTTCATTGTATTCTTGAATTGAACGAATCCTGACGGGTTTATATACACTTTCATAATCCTCCGGGATCAGTTCCATGTTTTTATTTTCAAAGTTAGATTTAATATCACTAAACATAGTTGTTATGACCTGTGAATAGTCTTCGGCTGCTTTCTTCCTCTTCCTACGACCACCAATAGATTTATCACAGAATATCTCTTCGGCATAATTACCAACTATTTCCAACCACCCATTGATTATTCTTTGTACCCCTTCGAGATGTTCGAGAGAGGTACAGGATTCGATGCACGACTTAATCTTATTATAACCGGCTAGGGCTTTGTTATAATTATCAGAATAAACACTCATGATAGAATATATAAAAATAAAGGGGATTCTTTCTGAAATCCCCCTTATCCAATAAAAACAATAGTTAACTCAACAAATATTGGCGAATACTATTAAACAGATCTGTGTATCCCTCGAGAAACTCCTTAATAAATGGTTTGGAACTCCGAAGGGTATTAAGTTTAGTTTTATCCTTTTCAATCTCCTGTTCAAGATCTCTGATAACTGTTTCATTCTGGTAAGAGTCTTCAACAATATTATCACGAATGGACTTATACCTAGACATGGCTTCAAGTGCTTCATCAAGACTAAAGTGTTCCATATCAAGTACTTTTTCGAGTCTCGTCTTAGCATCAGTAAGATCATTTTTGACTTTTTCTAACGCCCTTTTATCAAGCTCTTCGTCCCCAGAGACAACATCAAGATAATAAGGACCCTCCCCAAAATAAGGAGAAAGTATTGAATCAAGAATGTCAATATATCTTTCTACTGTGGGTTTATCTTCCTCTACGGTTTTCTCTGCAGGTTCTTCCTTAGTTTTCTCTGGTTCGTCAACCAACTGTGTTGAAGATGATGCACTTATAGAAACGCCTTCTCTTATAAGTTTACTCATTTCTTCATTATAATCATTTACATTGTCAAACTCTTTGTCATTAACAATACCTTTAAAAACAACTTTTTTCATTATATATAAATTTATTTAAAGTCTACTCTCTAATTCTGCTTGAGACTGTATCCCAACTACCCTTGAATCAACTTGACCCTTTTTAATAACAATAGTTACAGGGATATTTCTAATATTAAATTTTTCAATTATATCTTCAGCCTCATCTGCATCTACATTAATAAAATATACATCACTGTGTGATTTTTCAATATCTTCTATAGTTTTTTGAACCACTTTACATTGACCACACCACTCAGCTCCTATCTTCACTAGGCAAACATCATGATCGTTTATAGCAGTGATGAACTCACCATAATCATCAATTGTAATCATTTATTCCAAAATTTATTTGTTATATCTTCGCTTATAATTTGTCCTTGATTATATAATCTTCCAATCTTATATAATCTTTGGTTGGTAGTAGGGGAGTTGAGGGGACCTAGGCTTTCGTTGTACGGACCAACTTTGATATAGTCGAAGTACCATCCGTATTTATACATACTCACTTCTTCTTCCCCACTATACCAACCCACTTTAAGCCCTACATCCGCCACATCCTTCGCCAACTCAATAAGTCTATCTTTATCCCCGTCTCCACCCATGAAACAAACACAGGTCACTCCAGGGTTCTTTTTAATAAGATCATGCAGGGCTTCATTTGTTAACTCTTCACCAATATCTCCTCTTAGGTACTTGCTGTGACAACCATAACAACTATGAGGACAACCACTTAGATTAATGCAGAGTGTGATCTCATCTGGGATCTCTGCAAATGTTACTTGTGTATCTTCTGGTACGTATTTAATCATTTCTTATAGATTTTTTATAGCCATGAACTTTAAATAAATGACATTCTTTACAATATGTGATCAAATTATCCATATTATTTAATCTGGGATCATTTCTCATTATATCATATAATTCATGTTCATTTTTAATAATATCTAATTCAGGATGCTCATTAAGTATATCGTCAAATATGTTTTTAAAAGGTACTATATGATGAACTTGTAATTTTTTCTTACTACCACATAATTGACATTTATATTGATCCCTCTTTAATATGTCTTTTATTTGATTAACCGCAAAATATTCTCTTAATCTTATATATAATCCAGATCTTCCGCCTTTCCAATTTGGATGATTTTCCCCTATAAACCGTCCCTTCATCGTTTCGGATACTCCTCTTATTTTAATACCAAATTTTTTTAATCTACTATCAACAACAGCTGGAGCTACATTATATTGAAATCCTATATCTTTTTTCGACATACGATTTGAAATATACATATCATATAATTTTTCAAAATTATCTAAATCTTCGGGATATTCTTTTTTATTATGAGCGAATTGTGATTCTGATAAAGATCTAGATGTTTTATTTGCTTTGCGTAAGTGATTTAAAATTGTAACGGAAGTCCAATTTAATATATTAGATATTTCCGTGCTTGATAATCCTTGTTCATATAATGATATTATCAAATCATCTTTTGAAGTATCTGCTCTGGCTGTCGACAACAATTGCTTGCATATTTCTGGAGATCTTTTTAATCCTAGGTGTTTTACTTGATTTCGTATAGCATCTCTGCTACAATGAAAAATTTTTTCCATTTCTTTCATTGTATATCCTGATAAATATACTTCCGCTAAGTGATCATTATCAAAATTAATTTTATTATGAGCTTTAAAGTGATATTCTTTTCCTTTTATATTACCAGTTGATCTAACGGGAATTTTAAATTTTTTAATCCACCACAACACCTTTTCTTTACTGACATTTATAAGTTCTCCTATCTCTTTACACGTCATCTGTTTATTGATATATAAATCAAACAATTCTTCTTTTGAAATAGGAAATTTTCCAATGTTTTCTTTCATATATAAATAATAACAAATTGTGCTTAAAAATTAAATCAACTCGCTTCAACCCGCGCATTTCAATCCATTAAAAAAGAGATTGATCACTCAATCTCTTTACTGTAAACCCTTTTTGATTCTTCTATCTTTCGAGCATTCTCAAAATTTTTAACCGGTCGGAGATAACCAATAATTCTTGTCCAGTCTGTTGTTTCTGTTGAACCACATTTAGGACAAACACTAAAATGGGTTTTTTCAATATGATTGCATTTATCACATGAACATTGTTTAATATTAAACGTATAATAATTTGTACCGTTAGCAATGGCGAAATCCATTAATTTTAAATATTGTTCTTTAGATAGATGAGAATCAAGATTGATATGACATCCAACACCACCGGAAAGATTCTTTACAAAGTCTCGTCCATGCATTCTAAGTTTATCAAGAACTGATGTTTTTGGATCATCCGCGAGATAAAAATATGAATTATAAAGAACTCTATTATTTGGTACCCAATAACCATCTTCTTTATCCCAATTATAATTCTTTCCACCAAGACTTTCTGCGGGTACAAATTCAAGATTCATTTTATACCGTTTATCAGTTATTTTATCTTCTTCTCTGGAAATCAGCCCAGTTAAATATTGGCAAAATTCTTTATAATCATCATTATAACTACATTTTAACCCTACATATTCAGCAGCCTCATTAAATCCATTAACTCCAATTGTAGAGAATAGTTTGTTCATAGTTATATATCCCGCAGTGGATGCAGATAACATACCTTTCTTTTCTACATCATATAAAAGGTTTTTGTATGCGATATGATATTTAATAACCCTATTAACTATATTGCAAAAATATTTTTCAAACTCTTGTGTTTTATATTCGCGCTTCTTTGTAACGGGATCTTTATCTCCGATGGATCTAAAATAATTTTGAATTATTCTATTAAGATTTAAGGTAATTACATTACATGACCCCGTCATAACTCCAGATAATCCATTAGTAAAACTAAATTCTTTTGCATCAGGTGCTAAAGAATTGCGTAGACGACAACATGATGCTAAACTATCCGGGCTATCAGAGAGATAAAGGAAGAACGAATGACCCTCTGCCCACATCTCCGCAGTAAAATCTTTATATTCTTTATCTATCACATCATAACCATCTGTAAGAAGCGCCATTGTTTCCACCGGGAATGTTAAAAGTGTTTTGCTCCTTTCGGCATTAAACCATTTCATAAAATCTTTTTGCAACCAGCTCACCCTTTCCCAAGAAGGTTTAGATCCGTCAGGAAAATAAAAATTATCAAAAAGAGAATGCCAATATCCGGAATCATAATAAGAAATATTTGTAAATGGGGATTGCGCGGATCTGTTTCCACTCGGTTGATTTATGCAATATATAATTTGTTGAAACGCTTGGTGAATTTTCTCGTGTACTGTTTTTCTATTTTTTATAAGTTCCGTGTCTGCCCAATCATCAAGATGATTTATATAATCGTCACCAAATTCTTTCGCGCAAAAATAATCAAGAAAATTAAAAAATTCCCCAAAAGCCACAGCACCTTTACATTGACTTGCAAGTAAAAACGTTAAATTAACAAGTTGACCACAAAAAGAATTAAGATTTTTCGGAGCTGTTATGTTAAGTCCATCCATATTCTTTGTCCCGTCAATTAATAATGGATAAAGAGACACTGCTTCGCAATAATTTTTTACGGATGGAGATGAGGCCTCATCGTGAATATATATAATATGATTATCTATATCTTTTTCATATTGATCAGCTACTTCAGGAAAGGTCTTTTTTAATTCACGATGCATTCTATATCGATGACTTTTACGATTCGTTATTTTATATACCTCACCATCGAGATTAGAAACATTTTTATTTGTAATATTTGCGTTGGGGTCGGTCTCCGAAGAGGATGCTGCATTATCGTCAGAATTCATATATTCATCCATATATTTAATTCTGTTTTTAATAAAAGATAAATCTTCTCCGTGTTTTATATAAGCCTTCGCCACTTTTTTATTAATAGACATTAATTGATCTTCAACAACATCTCTAATATCCGTTGTTGACATACCATCAAAAATATCTAAATGTTCAACTATTTCATTTGCAACATTATCGTCAAATTTTTGTTTTGCATGTTTATATGCTGCAAATATTCCACTTTTTACTTTACTAGGATCATAAGGTTCATACGAACCATCACTCTTTCTAACATTCATCATATGTATAATATATTTAAAACTTTCGAGAAAAATAAGAGGCAACTGCAAAAACAACTGCCTCGTTAAATATGTCATTATTAATTATTTACGTCTAAACACTAAATTAAGCTCCGGTCCCACAATAATTTGTATGGTATCAAAACTATCGCCAAACAAACTTCTATCTCTATCTAAAATGAGATGTCCATTATTCAAAAACATAACATACACTCTCTTCTTCACCTCACCATGCCGGAAGAAATCCCATACCGCACTCTCTACTTCATGGGAGAGCCATCCTTTATTCATATCCTCTGGGAATCCTTTAAGCTTGATATTTTCTATCAGTTTAACCAATCCGTTGAAGATAATTTCACACTTGTCTGATCCAGTCACTTTAGTCTTGGATTTTATTTTCTGAGCACTAAACTGTTTATCCAATGGACAATACTTCCAATTGGAACTGTATTTTTCATCCAACTCAAACAAATCACCAAAAGTTAAATCCTTGGTGGCAAGATCACTGTCAAATAGGCTCTCTTTTAAACTTTTCATATCTTCTCTAAATGTATTGTCATAGAACTAGGTTTTGAGTCTAGTATATTATCATAAAACGATAATTTTATTATATCTCTTTTTTTATTATAAAAGTCTATAAAAACTCTAAAATCTTTATAATCCAAGGAATGAATATAAGGTTCAAGGTATTTCTTAAACTCCGATTCACAATTAGTGGGATAACGGTCAGTAATGATGCTTATTGGGGCTTTAAGAATTATATCGATAACAGGGGCTATACCAAATCCCTTCAAATTATCTTTCATCCTATTCCAATATTCCACAAATCCGTTATTTGGGTCAACATATGTATAATTTCCTTTTATTTTCTTCAATTCTTTTCCTTTGAATAGATCTACAAATAAGAAAGGATCATTAGAGAAATAATTATCATGTGGTGTGCTTGATAACTTATACACATCACCTATACATAAATCTTTTTTAGCAAGATTATTATCAAACAAACTTTCTACTAAACTCTTCATCATTTTACTTTATACCAACTCGGTAATTTTTTAAGGGAATCACAATCATCAAACATACCATGCATATATTTTAACTTACGAGGGTTCCATTTCTCTAAATTTTGATTGAACTTCGTACATCCATAAAACATTGTTTCCGCGTCCTCAAGATTGCTAACATCCCATCCAGATATGTCACAATTAAAATACTTGCAACCACAGAACATTTCATACATGCATGTCACTTTCTTGACATTCCATTTTGAAACATCATAATTGTATAAATCATACTGTACATCGCTTTCGGGTTCATAAAATATATGTCCCATATCGTCAACGTCTTTGGTATTTATCCAATTGAGATCAACAATTTCTCCTTCTTTTGGTTTAACTGCTTTCAAGTATTCGTATACAGTCTGATGTAACTCCTCCCAAGATTTTGGGTGAGTATTAAAGATATCTTTAGAAATTAAATCCTTATCAAATAAACTTTCTACTAAACTCTTCATATTAATTCTTTTCAAAACTTAAATCAACTATCAAATCATATAGTTTTTTATTAATATTTAATACATATTCGACATAAACAGTGATGTTTTTAACATTATCCCTATCAATAGATGTTGATTTTGTATTCGGATACATATGAACTGTTGTCATGCCACCAGAGACAGGTACTTTAATGATATCTTTTATTGAATCATGAACAACTCTTCCCAATTTCCATCTATCATCAACTTTATTAAATGGTGTCATCTCAAGAGTATGATAAATTTGACTCAATAATGGTTGCTCATATTTATCAAAATTATTTAATGATAGTTTTTTATATTTTGGAAGTTGATTAAGTTCGGTTGTTTTAAAAACCTTTTTGAATGAATCGTCATCGAGATTTTGACTTAAATCATTAGTAACTGAAGAACCCTCTCGATTTATTAACGATATCCGCCCAAATCTCCATTTATAGTAATTAAAGAACCCAATATTTCTTTCAACTAAATCATTATCAAACAATGATTCCATTAAACTCTTCATAATAATCATCAATAATTTTATCTCACAGCATATCCATGTCCATCAAGTATAGGACGGGCAAGGTCGTTAATAACACATTGTTCGTGATTAGTGGTGTATTTAATACTTTCTTTTAATATATCTTCAATATTCATTACACCTCGGTAATATTTAATATTTGTCATAGCAATAGGCCAGGGGTGTATAACACACTCTCCTTCTATAGACCAATCATCATTATATACATTTTTCGTTCCACCTACCTGATAGCTCTCACTAAAATAATTATTAAAATTATCTACAGATGTTGTTATAGGATGTTCAAAATCCCACCAATACATCTCGGGTTTAAGAAGATATATAGGACGATCCTCATGTGTATAAGGATAAACGTTAAAATCTACCGATCTATTATGGCTATTCCATCTAATCACCACCATATAGCAAGAGAATGGGTCAAGGGATGCTGACATATTATTCCATGATAAAATAAAGTGTTCTCCATCGAAAGCAACATCAACACTAATCTCGCTAAACTTTAAAATCTCTTTTCTTTCCATTACCTCCATTGATCCAGGGGTTTCTATTATAAATGAAATCCATCCGTCACCACCGCAAAGAGGTTTTTGATAGGTCACACATCCATTCTCATTTTTAAATCTATATATATTTCTCGCAACTATATTATTACGATTACAATATATTTTATCTTGTATTGTTATATCTTCTTTGGTAAACTGCTTTCTTACTCCGTCTTCCATAAATATATTATATAAGTTTGTAGCAGAGAACTTTGGAGCGGATAGTTGTGTTGTTCCACTTTCTCTCTCTTGTTCTTCTCTCTCTGCTTCGCCAAAAGTCTCATCATACTTATTAACCAACCATCCATCAATTAACCCTTCAAAGTCTCCTTTATCAACATTTGTCTTTTCGTTGTACTTGATAAGAGCAAGTTTCCATGTGGTCGGTCTCCATAGGAGTCCCTCGTTCTTTTCATCATAAGCGCTGTTTACCTCCCAGAGTCGTTTCATAAGAGGGATATAAACAAGATCACGTTGTTTTGGAAATGCAGTGTCTCCGAATGCCTTTGCAAATTGATTCTTACTCAGTTCCGTTTCCCAATCCACTTCCCAATCAAAATCAAAATCCGTGAGTTTTGGGTTGGATGAAGGCATGGTACCATCTGGTATCATAAGCTTGAGTTGTTTAATGTCAATGATGTTATGGAGTGTCCATTCTTTAAATGTATAATCCACAGACTCTTGATTGGGAGTTACACGGAGGTAATAAACAGGTATCCCAAACATACACACCACGCTATCTGCCATCTGCTGTTGGAGGAGAAGGGCGCAATCAAGCCCTGTGTATGGTTGGAAAAGTGTGGATGAGTCGCAGAACTCTTTAAGGAACGCGTTGGTGTTATCAAGACAAATACTATAACAGTCAGTTAGGAGATCATTATAATATATCTTTCCCAGACCCCCGGTTATCATTATCCTTAAAAAGTAATCACTCTCTATATTTTTTGCGAGTCCCAGATACTGCTCATAACTAACCCAACCGGTCCAACAGGCACCGTCACTACTCCAGGAATACATACTTACGTTAGTTATATCGTTCCCTAGTTCATCTGTAAGTTTTATGGGAGCAAACGCAACGGCGTTTTTAAAAGTTATTATACGTTTTATAGGACATCCAGTCATGTATAAATAGTTTGATTTCCATGATACAAAGTATCATTTAAATAATAAAGGAGATCCTTGTGGGGATCTCCTTTGATTTTTATTAATTTAATATTTGATAATATTATCTTTCGTTAAACCAAACATCATCACTAAACAATGCTTTAAAATCCTCTACCAGTTTCGGATCGACATTCTTTTTGAATTCTACATAATAGTAATCCCCATCGTCTCCGTCCTGAAACATATTGATGCAGAAATTTCTCTTCTTACATCCTGATTCCGCATAGAAATAATCCCAAGCTTCATCCATATCATCATAATAACCTTCACCCCAGTTACCTAAGAATACTCTACCACATTTAATCATATTCTTTTTAACATCATCAAGAATATCCTTTACTTTCTTTTGATCGGCTGGTCTAAGATCCTCAAGAGTGTCCTCTGCAAAATCTTCCCAAGATAATTCATCATTGAGATAATCTCTCCAATCAGCATATGTCCAAAGACAGCCTTTAGCTTTACCAGTCAATGCTTCATTTATAAATTCTATTATTGTTCTCATATTTATCTATTTATCTTCCTTGTCCTCTATAAGGTTTTACATAATTTTTACTATTCTTGCTAGCTGATGTCTTTGTCTTTGCGTGAACACCAGGTCTCTTTACAGAGGGTTTCTCTTTATATGAAGAAGAATTTGTTTTTATAAGTTTCGCCATATCTCTTAAACAAATATTGTTTCTACTATTTCTCCATCATCTGCTGAACCTCGGTAAATACTAGCCATACAGATTTCAGGATGTTTATTAACTACTTTTGCGAGTTCCTTTGTTGCTTTACGAACAGCGTCTTTATCATTTACCGCATCAATTTGTTCTCTTTTTACTTTATCACTCTCATAAGCACTATCATGAAGCTCGTCATCTGTGGCATCACCATTCTCGTATTCTTCCTGAACATCTGGATCATATTGGAGGAACATCACTTCATAACTTTCTTTTGCTTCATTTAGAGACTCAGTACAAACTTCAATACCTTTATCTTTAATCACATCATCATCAAGTACAAAATAAGAAGCAAGGAAAAGTTTCTTGCATTTACCATCAGTTCCCTTTGCATATACAGCCCAGTTGTTCTTGCTGGTCTTATGTACACAAATATCTTTTATATCTATATCAGGATCATATGCTTTACACATACCACAAAACTCCCGGTATTTGCGTTCTGCTCTGTCTATATTGCTTTCATTAATTATATCAATCAAATGTTTCATGTATAAATAATAATTTAATTTATCTCTAAATCAATAACTAACACACCCTGATATTGATTATCTATATTAATCTCAATCTCTCCTTTGTTATACTGATCGCAGTATATGTCTAATTTTCCACCATTTCTTTTAAATTTAGAAGACAATAATTTATCGCAAAACACTCTCAGATCTGTCTGTATTGGAAGCTCCCTAATTGATTCGGCTGATGAATTTTTACGCAAAAAAACATAAGCTGGAATATCCAGTATATGTTGAATTATCGGGGAAATTTTATTGAGATATTTTTCGTCGTCTTTATCATTAGGTGTATCAGGTAGTGGTTTTACAAGGGGTTTTAATTTTTTTAATTTATCATTATCGAATGGGTCTAATATATCACCAGGATGACGAGTAAATACATTTTTTATATGATAATAGTCCGAAAGAGTCATGTCTTTTTCGATAATATCACTATCGAATAACGATTCTTTTAATGTTTTCATTCTACTCTTTTTCCATTTTTTCTCGATATTAAACAACAACGATCTCCGTATACACGATTATTATCTACTATAATTTGTTGTTTTGAAATTTTTCCTACTTTACCAACTTTTAAACTCCCACTAAATATGTATGCTACTTTATCATCAATCATCAACTCTCTACCGTCACAATCTAATGGTTTCATAGCATCATTTTGAGCTTTGATGCTTGCTACTTTTTCCGGATCTTTCTTTTCATATATACAAATTATAATATAAAGGTTTCTATAATATCCATCTAATCTACTGGTATCAATTCCACAAAGAGTTACACGATACCCTTCTTTTTCTACAGTTGGATAATTGCTGAATTTTGAAAAATCCTTTCCACTGAAACTATATTGAGAACACTGTCCAACAGAGATATTAGAAAAATCTTTTGTTTTAAAAAATTTACAAAGTCCGTTATATACATCATTTATCCATTCATATTCGGGAATATCTTTTTCTACATTATTATCAAATATGCTTTCGTTTATTTTAACTTTAAATATGGATTCTATTGCACTCTTCACTAGTGATGTATCCATATTACTACTATCACGTAAAATTCTAAAATTTAAACTATCTACGTTTCCTTTATATAGTGTATTTTCAATAGGCGCTCTTAAAAGATCATATTTATTATATACAAAATAACCTTCGTCCCGGGTGGTTTTATATCCAGGATATGATTTTGGTAGCAATGATTGAATCTCGTCTAATATTTTTATGGATTTCTCTTCGAAATCTTTTGAAAGCTCATAAACCGCTTTTTTTGATTCTGTTATATAATCTGTAATGGGTTTCATGTATCAAATAATAATACTATATTTTCTCAATATTCATATTAGGATGATTTTCTCCTATTCTTACCACTTTCCCACTATCTGTATGTACGTCCCATATAATCTCTCCCTGATGCATACTCCATCCCTTTACAACACCAACTACATCTATATTTAGTAAACAATCACATTTAAAGTGATATCGTTTACCAACAAGACTTTCTGCGAGATATGTTTTGATAGGGGACATTATGCTAGATTAAATAATTTAAGTATATTTTTTGGTGTTCCTTTAGGGAACGCGAGAATCATAATAGTGTCTTCGTTTGTAAGGAAAATACCACTATCTACTTTTCCAGGTTTCATCATAGGTAATTCAAGTTGATTAAGGAGAGATGTTACATTACTGTTTTTTGGGAAAGGACCGCGGAACCATGATTTAGATATACCATCTTTCTCCTCGGAATTTTTGCGTACTATCTCATAAATAGCATCATTCATTATATCATAAAACTCAGCCTCATCAGCAAACTTATCTTTTACTTCATCGGAATAATCAAATTGGTCAAAGTTAATCATATACCAGGTATACACATTACCCATAGATTTAGTTATTGTTCTCAACACTATATCAACATATGGTTTATACACTTTCCACTCCCCTTTTACAAAATCATCCAACCAATCTTCTTCTGCACTCTCCCAGTAATAAAATATATACCAAAGGGTATTTGGTTGATTAATCCATTTCTTAAATGCGGGATCATCAAGAGGGTCTTTAGTTATGAGATCTTTATCAAACAATGATTCCATCGTTTGAGTCTTCGAATCAAACAAACTTTCTTGTAAACTTTTCATTTTTTAGTATATTTTTTTATAACTTCTTGGGCTTTCTTTGAGATAGTTCCTGGGATGTATCCAACCAGACTCTCGAACCCAGCTTCCTTCATTTTCTCCACCCATCTCCCACTGTATGTTCCTCCAATCCACATCCATCCGCGTCTCGCGTCTTGATACCAGTTAAATGATATATCAAAGTCATTTGCTTCATCGATATTTGTTAATGAGAAAGAGTATGGGTGACCATGCAGTTCAGATGCCTCATGACACATATATATAGTCTCGGGGCAAAGCACATACACATCAAAATCATCAGGATCAGTTCCCACAGCAACCACACAGTCATCTTCGTTGTATGCTACAGTATACTTATACATCAAATCTCCGAGAAATGCAGTTTTCATATTACTAAAATACTTCTGTCTTCTCTTTTGATAATATTTCTTACAAAGCTCCCATTTAGCTTCATCAATGGTTATCCCATTGATTGAGACTGATGATTTAATATTGTCATCAAATATCCCTTCGTTTATATATTCTTTTAAATGTTTCATATCACTATCTTTGCCATTCTCCCCACCCTCTTTCTACTACACCTTTCTGATCATGAGGAAGAACCATGGAGTCATAAAATTCTTTACTTACTTTAATACTTTTCTCCATGTGTTTTATTAAGGTTATATTTATCCAATAATCATCATCCCCAATCTTATATCCTTTGGCGATTGAAAATCCTGGTAAATTATCTCTCTTCACCTCTAACCCATCTACCTTCTCACAATAGTTTATAATTCGTGTATTGAGAGATGTGTTTGGTGTAACATTCATTGTAGATGGATTAACTTCATACCATTTAGTAGATCCTTGGTGATCCTCACATAGTGCTACATCATTTCCAAAAAACTTTTTAAGTACATATGCGAGTTTTTCAGGCACTGTTTTACTTGTTACTAAATCCTTATCAAACAAACTCTCCACAAGACTCTTTGGTTTCATAGTATACTTGCTATAACCAATGATACGGTTAAGTGGAACAAAACCACCCGTCCATTTCATCATCTTACCTTTATAAGAGAAGACAATACCTTCAGCACTCGCAAGGTTTTCTTCACCAATCTCTTTCAATACATCTAACCATTTCTGTAAGAATTCGTTATCTTCAAGAGATCCTTCTTTCTTAATCTTATCAGTTGCTGCTTGAAGGTCTTTAAGAAGTGACTTGATGGTTCCATCTTGTCCATCATTAATGAATCCACTTGTTACTTTAATGACATCTGCACCCATCCCATAGAAAAACTTCTGCAGAGGGAGGAGAACATCACCAACGACTTTACTCACTCCTTTGTCTAATTTCACTAGTTCATCAACATGGTCTTTATATACATCTTTAATATCCTTCCAATCAGATCCTTTCTTATCTCCAAATAACCATCTCCTACACACATCCATACTGGCTTTATGATCATCCATCAACCAAGGAATATTCTTTTCTACCCATTTATAGAAAAGACTATACTTAATTCCCTCGATGGTCGCTTCCGGAGAACAATCATATTCTTTTATAAACTTACTCCAAGCATCTAACCATTTCTTTTCAAGTCTTGCAGTTTCCTCAGAATATTTAATAATTACTTGAGGTGTGATTTTTGCATTATCAATACCTTCACAGGCTTTCTCGATCACGTCAAGTCCGCGTTTTGTAACCTCGGTGTTTTTCCATTCACTATCACTTTCTTGTTTTTTATATATCCATATATTATGAAAATCTACTTGGTCGGATGCGTATGGAATAGTGTTTGTGGTTCCGGCAAGGATACATTCGCAGTTCACTACACGACGAGTGGTGGAATCCGGGTTAAACCAATCCTTACCTACTTTCTTAAACACAGCCTCTATAATCTTTCCACCACGAGTATAATTATCAAGAGCTGTAGGATTCTCTGCCCACTGGGTAGCGAAGTCTCCCAGTGTCATCCCACCCTTCTCACTATTAAGATTGGTTTTATTACGAATGAACACTACTTCTCCATTCCCATTCATACTGGCTTGCATACCAAAACCATCCATCTTCTCGGTCATTCCCTCCATCTTTCCACCAAACATAGTTTTAATAAGTTCTTCTATATCGTAACCTGTAAAGTCATCCACATCAAATGGATGGAGCATATGTCCGCTAGCACCACCTTCAAGAACCGGTGCTTGTATATTAAGTTTTTCTATGAAGTATTGAGCTAAATGTTTCATATTATCAATAATCATTAAAAAAGGACCTCTATTAAAGAGATCCTTTCGTAGCCTGGGTGGGATTCGAACTCACACTGAATAGGTTTTGAATCTATTGACTCTTCCGGTTGGTCTACCAGGCCGTTTTATTTCTTTACCACCCAATCAGCCATGGTTGTAACGAGTGGACCAAGTGTTTTCCATCGGCACTCATAACCACTACCTTCAACCCAACCCTTAGCCGCTGTATATACATCATTAGAGAGATTCCTATGGTTTGTCCCTGGTTCAGGGTTGATGTCTAAGTCTATGTATTTCACTCTCACTCCAGCTTCTCGAAGTCGATCTGCAGTGGCAATGCTCTCTTCAACTTCCTTAAGAAGTCTTTCATTACTCTGTGTACGACGATAACGTGGAGTACTCCAACGACTAAACACACAATGTGCACCATGCCCGTGTCCATCTCCGTCACCCCGGTCATACATGGCTATGATGGTGGAAAAAAGTGTTTTGGGACCTCGGTTCTGTGAGTCAGTCCCAACGAGTATATCTATATTAGAATGGGTAGAGCAGTATTCTTTCACATACTCCTCAATATTATCCAACCGTTCCCCGGTAAATTTCTTAAAAGAAAAAGCACCGACTACTTTCTCTACATCCATGATTTTATCTATCTATTTGCTATATACTCACGTGCTACCGTACTTGCAACACGCCCGTCAAATTGTCCTGCATAATTAATATTAAGATATTTCATTATACTCCCAATATCTGTTAACTGTACATCTTTAATAATACTCCTAATCTCGTCTTCAGAGAGTTGTTTTTTAATAAACTCTCCAAGGTATGTCTCTTCATCACTATTACCACATTCAATAGATGCTTCATAGAGTTTTTTGATATTTTTATAAATATCATCAGGAGTTACAGGGATATTTTGATTTGGACGCCTATCTAACTCACCCAGCAATGTACTGAGAAGATTATAGATAGTTTTATTTGAACGATATGCAAGTCGTTCTGTTTTGATTTCATCTATAGTTTTAAATGTTTTCATAATTTTATATAACAAAAAGTAAGTAAAAATTTTATTTTTTCATTCCTAAACTCCATCCATCATTTAAATATGATTGTAATTCTTCAGGTTTTACTCTTTTGATAACTTCATCTTTATTGATATATTTTAATCCTTTACAAGATCCTCCTAACCCCATATTATATTTTTTAAATACTGCTAATTTTAATTCTCCTGATATAAATCTCGGATCATCCTTCGTGACTGAAAAACATTTTTCATTAGGTTTTAAAGGATCATATACTGTTACCATTCCTTTATTTCGAGTTGACATACCTTCAACCCAACCATCATCCAAATAAGATTGTAATTTATCAACATTGACATATTTATTAACACCATTTTTTATAATACCAATTTTGTCTTTGCATGGAGATACATTTCTCTTATTTATCCACCCATCATTCAAATATGATTGTAACTCCTCTTTTTTTATAATTTTCATTTCATCTCCTTTGCTCACCCAAACCATCCCTTTTGTTGGACTTACACGGCCTTTACATTTACTTTGTTTGATCCAACCTTTTTTTAAATATTCATTTAATTCCTTTGCATATATACATTTATATTCATTAGTTGTTCGATTATATATCATTGTCCTACCCTTCCCTGAAAATTTTTTAGAAAGTTTCATTTTTAATTCCCCTGATATATATCGAGGATCATCAGTCGATATTGATATAAATTTATTAGATTTTGAATCAAATACTGTAACTTTTCCTTTGGTTGAGTGTATTAATTCTCCTGTTTTTAGTCGTGGATCGTCAATTTTAACATTGAAACATTTTCCTGTTTTTGGATTTCTGACAGTAGTAGTACCTTTAGTAGAATAATAACTTGCCCCTAACCCACCGCAAATTAAATTTAAACATTTTTTATCATTTAATGTGTTTTCGTTTACGTATTGTTCTTCGCAATCAAGTAATTCCAATCGATCTTTACAAAATTTTAAAATTTCTTTTTTGAATTGATCTTTTCCAAATTCTCTAATTAAATTTTTTAATAATCTACCGGAACCAAAATATCCATCATCAAGATCGTCTGTGGAATGAATCCCAATGTAATATTCGCCGGTTATTATATTTGTTATTTTATATAAATAATGATATTTTAATCTATTAATCGAATTAATATCTTCTTGAATTTTCTTATGAGTATACATATTCAATGCAAAGATTCTTTATGTAAATAATAAAATCTCTGCATTGAATATTAAATATTTTTAATGATTTATACCATCAAATCCTTATATTCTCCAATATTAATATGGTGATTAAATATTGAGCCAGGAATACCCTTTGTTATAATCGAGTGACAATCAAAATTATGGATTGATTCTCGGTGGACACATACTACTCTCCAATCTCTAATCCTCTCATCGGTATTCAATTCTTCCGCCATTCTTCTAACAGCCTCTTCAACAAACATTGGTTGAGCACCCATCTCACCATGAGCTTGTTCATCCTCGCGTTTGCAAAATACCATTGTTTCATTGGGAAGAGCTTTCCTACAATGTTCAATAATATCTTCGATCCAAATAATTTCCTCAGATTCCACAGATACTCGACACACGCTTCTCTGGTTGTGAGGTGCTGCGTAAACACCACGAGTAATAGCAGCATGCTGTGCAAGTGCAGTGCTACATGTGCAAACTGATTGGTATATGTAGTCTACAATCACAACTTTCTTAAATTCTCCATTCTTATCAATATTACAATCAAATGTAACATTATACACCTGATAACCACCATTAAGATTTCCATTTTCGTCGCGACTTCTTAACGAAGGTAACCAAAGATAATAAGGAAAATTCATTAATACATGTGCATCAAAAGAATTCATTTTCTTTTGATAATCTCGGAGAATACCTTCAAGTCTGTTTATATCAAATATAACATCTCTTGTTGGTATCCATTCTCGAATAAGTCTACTCATATTGATACCAAAATGTTCACTATCCAGATCGTTTTCTGCATAGATAGTTGCAAGCACCTGTTGTGTACCACCATCCTTTTGACGAACAGTTACTGGTACTTTGAAATTTTGAATACCAACAAATGGGATAGCTAATCCTGTAAACTCACCATTCTGGAGATCCGGCATCGAATCCAGATACTCCTGTGAGGGGACAAAGTCCTTATCATAAGACCTCTTAAGGTCAATTACTTTTACATCTTTATTCATCATGATAAAATATATAAAATGATAGTTTTTAATTTAAATTGATTTTTATGCGATTTAAGAGAGTTAAAAAAGAGAGATGATAAATTATATCACCTCTCTCGATAAAGTTTAAAATACGCGAGTTTTGATAGCAAATATTAAAGATCTTGATCAGTCCACCAATCACTCTTGAACTTAGCTGTCAGTTCCATAGCATCATTTGATTCATAGTTGAGTTCGTTTAAGCTATCAATAGAACCGTTAAGCATAACATCTTTGAATGTGATCTTTTCGTAGATGTCACCGGCGCGATTACCAATAACCACGACCATTGTGTCGGCTACGTAATATTTCTTCAGCACAGTAGAACCAGTAGCAATATCATAACCTAGTTTTGACCAAGCCTTAAAGAGTTTATAAATGAAGTTATCGGTTCCGTTACGGAGGTTAAGAGAGAACTTCACTTCCAGTTCTGCAGAGGTATTGTCAAGTTTAGGATTAATATACGAACGGGTTGTACCCATGAATTTTTGTGTACCGGTATCAGCAGTACGGTGAATTGCTTCAAGCCCAGATATGCTAAGGACATGTTCGGTGATGACTGCTTCATCCTGACCGAACTCTTCACGGAGTGCTTCGGGAATAGTGAAATATACTTCAAAAAGCGAACTATGTACCGGATCCCAGCGGTTAACACCCGCTTGTGAATTAGTTATATGAGGTAATGCCATATTCTTATAAATTTATTTATTTAATTTAATAATAATAACCATAATAATGTTTAATTAAATTGTTTGCTATATATATTATTTATATAAACAATTTGTAGTTATGAATATACCTCAAATAGATGATTTAAAAAATCCAAATCAATTTGGCAAATTATATATTAAAAAACATTATCCGGAATTTTATGAATGGATATTAAGTAAATATAAAAATTACCTTCAATCTAAATTTCCGGCATATCTTTATATGTATTTCAACAATATGGATTCACCGCATGTATGTCCGGTGTGTGGAAAAGAAACAGTATTTCTTGATTATAAACGAGGGTTTCAGAAATATTGTTCATTAAAATGTTCTAATTCTGATCCCCGAGTGAAACAAAAAAAGGAAGAAACAAATCTTAAAAATTGGGGAACAAAAACACCAGCAGAATCGAAAATCATAAAAGATAAAGTTATATCAACTTATATCAAAAACAATGGTGGAATGGGTAATGCATCAGAATCAGTGAAGGAGAAACAAAATCAAACCATGCTGAATAAATATGGGGTAATTGTTGGATTTAATATTGATGGTAAACGAGATGATATAAAAGAGGGGTGGTTAAAAAAGTATGGTGTGAATCATCCATCAAAATGTCCTGAAATAAAAGAAAAAATAAAAAATACATACATCAAAAACAATGGTGGACTTTTTTGTCAATCTGAATCAGTAAAAGAAAAATCTAAACAAACTTGTCTTGAGAAGTATGGGAGTGTGTATGCGATGCAAGTGGATGGCATTAAAACAAAAGCTAATAAAACAAAACAATTAAATTATAAATATCGTATTTTGAACAATAATTTATCTGTTTTGGATGTGTTTGAAAAAGAATACAATAATAAGCTGGTTACTTGGTTCAAAATCAAATGTAATGATGAAAATTGTCAGTTGTGTAAAAATAAATATTTTGAATTACCATCAACTGTGTATTATGATCGAACGCGCGATTATACAGAAATGTGTTCTATCAAAATGCCAATTAAATCCGGACATAATTCGGGAACTTCTCAAGAAATCCACGTACGCGAATTGCTGAATAGATATAATATTGAATATGTGGTAAATACAAAATCAATTTTAAATGGATTAGAATTAGATGTATATATTCCGTCTCATCGCATTGCCATTGAATGTAATGGTGTGTATTGGCATTCAACACGACATAAAATTAAAGATTATCACTATAATAAAATGTTGATGTGTAGGGAAAAAGGAATACAATTATTAACTATATGGCAGGATTGGGATGTAAATAAAAGAGATATAGTAGATTCTATTATATTATCTAAACTCGGAATATACAGTAAAAGAATAGGAGCGAGGAGTTGTAAAATAAAAGAAATAGATCCTGGTGTATGCAGCGAATTTCTTAATAAAAATCACATCCAAGGAAGGGTCAAATCTAATGTGAGAATAGGACTATATTATAAAAATGAATTAGTTGCTGTTATGACTTTTACTAAAAACAACAGCGGGTTTATGGGTAGTAAAGAACAATGGACTTTATCTCGATTTTGTTCATCATTACACACACAGGTTATTGGAGGAGCGATGAGGTTGTTAAAATATTTTATAAATCATTATTCTCCTGAATCCATTAACTCGTTTGCATCGAATGATATTAGTAATGGGACACTGTACAAAAATCTTGGATTTGAAGAAGGGTCTCATAACGATTCATATTGGTATATTAATCCACATACATATCAGAGGTATCATAGATATTCGTTTAATAAAAGAGATCTTGTAAGGAGTGGGGAAGATCCGAATCTAACGGAAGAAATCATAATGTTGAATAAAGGATATTGTAAAATATATGATTGTGGTACTACTAAATATACTCTTAATATTTGTTAAATATAAACATAATCATAAACATAAGATGAGGATTAACGTAGGAATACCAGTAAAGAACCTAAGCGATGAACATTTGAGAGCCGAAGAAGCGGAGATCGCCATGTGTCCGGGATTTTATAATAAAGTATGGAAAGGTAAATCAGTTATTCCCTCACAGTTCACTCTTAATAAAGGTCATATTTCGTTTTTTATGAATAAAAAGACCTGGACCTTGAAGAGGTATCAGGAACTTCATCAAGAGTGTATCAAAAGAGGATTCACTGGTATAAAAGATAAAAGTGAAAGATGGAATGAATGGAATTCGAAAGAAGATATAGATTATGTTCCTATGAGTAAGGATTCCCTAATTGTAAAGGAACGAATTATAGGTAAAATAAATAATTCGACTAGTCAATTTCATTATTATAGGAAGAAAATAGAAAAAGGAGATCTTATTGATCTCCTTTTTTAGTCCAAATATATAAATATTCTTTATTTTGGTGTTCAGTCTCTCCGTTAAGATGAACCGCACGGTTATTTGATAATTCAAATTTATAATTTGGATCAGGTAACGTCATAAGATCTTCTCTCATAACCATTCCAAATACTTTACAACTATCTTTACTCAGATACTTATCATAAAGACTATTCATAAATCCTCGAAAATCATCCATATCCTTAAACCCACCACATTCATACTCTTCAAGATTATAGTATGGGGGGCAAGTGAACATAACGTTATAATTATCGTCTGGGACGAACGTTCGGGCGTCTTTATTATGGAGTTCTGCGTTAAAGAATTCGAATATATCTTTCATTCTCTTTACTCCATCATAAGTTCCTGCAGATAAGTCATTATAAATATATTTCTTTATCTCTGTGGAACCCAACATCCTATTTCCCCATCCTCCACAAGGATCATAACATACCTGATCCTTCATGGATATTCCTACATTATCTTCAACCCACTGATAAAACCATTTACAAAGTTGAGGATTAAATCCGCTATATCCATACCACATAGCGCTTTTCTTAAATCCACTGAGAATATCATATGTAGTGAGTTCCTCAGGTTTTTTATCGAGATACTTCATTCTGTTGAGAATGAGTTTTCTTTTTATTTTATCATCCTTCCAAAGCTCCTTTTCTTTCTTATAAAATGTATCCTGTTGAAATAATTTGACAATTTTATTTCTATTACACCTCAAAGTCAACTCACCTTCAGGGTGGTCGAGATACCAGAAAAATTCATTATATACTTCCTCATTAGTGAGGGTCCAGTTGAGATCAGGGTCAATCCCAGGGAATTCAAATTTTACTTTTAACATTTTCTATCAATACATTTATATCATTCGTAAATACTTCAATCCAATTAAGTCCGTTTTCGTGTGCTATTTTTCTTTTAAGTGGATCACGAACGGTCCAGGTTTCTATAGCAGTGTTGTAAAAATCGGAGTTTTTGTCAATCATCTTTTGAAGTTCTGCTTGATCATCTGGATTGGTTGAGTCAAATGGATGTCCACCATGAGTCCAACTACCTTGTATCTCAAGAAAGAGATGAGTTGAAGGAAAGTAGAAATCACAATTAAAAGGATACTCAGAGCAGCGATACTGTCTTTCAAAGTCGATGTTATTCTCTGTTAACCACGCAGCGAGCGCTTCTTCTATCGCTGAACTATTGAATGTGTGATTGAGTTTTTTGGTGTCGTGAATTTTTTGTAATATACTTGGGAGATTTTCATAAAATTCTTTTGATTTGGCATAATGTTCTACCCCATAATGATCAAAATAACCTTGTTTTATTTTTTCTTTAATTCCATCAACCCCCATAATATTTTCAACACCATACCTTTTCATGCAAGTTTGCTTTACTCTTTCTTTATATTCATCTGTTTTTGAATAATGATCAACTCCAAACTTTTCCTTATTTGTATTTAATGTTTTTTCTTTATATTCGTCTGTTTGAGTATAACTATTTGTACCGTACTTTTTTAAGTTATAATTAACAATCCTTTTTTTGAAGTTATCAGTTTTACTATAACTATCAACACCGTACTTATCAAGACATGTTTCTTTTATTTTTTCACGACATTCTGAAGTCGATGCATAATTGTCAACACCATATCGTTTTTGTGTAGTTTCTTTATATTTTTCCCTTATAACCTCACTAGAATTACCTAACCCACCATATTTATCAATATACATTTCATGAGATTTTTTCGCTATGTTTTTATTTTGCATAGCGTTTTTGACACCATACCTCTTCAAATTAGTTTGTTCCATTTTATAAACAACCGACCTATTTTGAGCGGGAGCTTTTGTTCCGAATTTTTCTAAACAAGTTTTCTCAACTTTCTTTTTCTTATCAGGGTCGGAATTAAGACATTTATAAGAACAATATTCTCTATATCCCTTAAGAGCATTTTCAAATCTAGTTTCATCACCGCAATATTTACATTTTGGTTTTTCAGTGATGTTATTAAAATACCAATAAAGTTTTTCTTGAAATGTTAATTGTGTGTCTTTATATTTATCGTTAAGAAATTCAAGAAATTCGGGATAATGAAACTTAAAATGTTTCTCTGTAAATTGAATTCCTTTTAAGGTTGTTATATCTGGTATATTCATATATAAATAATATTTAAGAATATACGATTATTTAAACTATTTCTGTTAAATCTTTTATACAATTTTTTAAACAGCATCATTATTAATGACAAAAAATTCCTCGGCCGAAACCGAGGAATTCATTAGTTTTTAATCAATTATGATCGATTAGAGAAGGTATGCACCATCTGCATCAATCATGAAGGTGAGGTAGTTCTGCTCAGGGTGGAAACCAGCGTCAACGAGAGCGTAACGGCTGTTCACTAAGAGCTTAGGAGCCATTGTACCTTCAACAATTGTCTGAACGGTATCAGCAAGGATGTAAGGCATAAATACCACACCCGGTGTATTCCCGTCTGATTTGCGACCTACGCAGACGCGGCAGTCATCCCAAGTCATGAATGGATCAACGTACACGGAGAGACCCATGAGGGTACCTGCGAAGTACAGTGAACGAGAACCATCCTGGACGAGGTCGTTAGCTGCAGGAGCAACTACGAAACCAGCGCAATCCTGGAGAGCGGACACAATCTGAGTGTTAGTAACAACCCAGTTAGCGCGACCGAAACGGCTTACATTAGCGATCAGGTTAGCAGCAGCAAGAACGCGGCTAGCAATACGACGCTGATGTGTGTAAGTGTTTTCTGCGGAAGTGTTCTGAGTAGCGTTCTTAACATCACCCCAACCAGTAGCAGCATTCTGACCATCAATACCGACGAACTTGCTTGCAGCTGCGAATGCGGAGAGAGCCTTAGTAGCATTCAGAGAAGCACCAAAGTAAAGGTTAAGATCAGCACCCTGATATTCTTTCTGGATCTTAGCATTAGTTACACCAAGCTTGAAGACACGGTCAAGAATACGGTTGTTGATATCCTGGCTGATTTCGTTCTGCATAGCCTGGAGAACCTTACCAATAACATCAATACCATAGAGAGGCATATCCTGGAGTTGCTGACGAGTTACAGAACCAGTAACTTCGTATGCACCCATCTGAACGAGCTTGGTGAAGAGGCGAGCACCGATAGTGTTACCAACACCAGTTTCGTTTTCTGCACGGGTCATAGGATCGTCAGAACCGGTAGCGAAGTTACCAAAGCCCTGGATATGATCAGCTGCACCACTTACGAGGTCAGGAGTTACAGCCTGTGCGGTCTGAGTACCAAGAACTGCAGCAGCAGCGGTAGAAGAAAGAGTTACATCAGCACTGAACACGTCTGCGATGGAAACAGGATCTGAACCACTAACTGCGGAAACCACCTTTACGATGATACCATTGTCAATACGAGAGAAACCAAGGAAGGAACCTGTGAATACACCGGCGCTTGAAGTGAAGACTAAGTCGTCACCAACCTTGAAGTCTTTCTTGGACTTACCTTCTGCATAAACAACAGAGTAACGAACCTTAATATAGATAGGCTTGTTAGCATCACCTTCACCCTTGCCATCAAGAGCAGTTTCGTTGAGCTTGCCGAGCTTACCACCAGCATAAGGGAAGTCGAGATATGAGAGCATAGCCCAAGGACCGTTTGCAGGGATAACGGGAACGAGCTCAAGACCGATTGTCTGAGCAGCAATTTCAAGAGCGATAGTCAGAGTTGACATAGGAATGTCACCACTACCAACCTTGTAGTTAGGATCATGGAAGTCTGAGCCAGTGTTACCAATACCGGAACCCTTTGCATAACCAACACCCTGAGGGAACTGAGGGTTACCCATGCCGAGAGTATTCAGCGGAGTGCTATAGATGTTAGCGGAAGGATCACCAGCCTGCAGGCCTTCGAAGATCTCGTGATTCTGAGCGTACTGAGCCATCCAGTTGAGCTTTTCGGTATTCTTTACACCGAGCTCTTCAGTGATGATCTGAGACCATTTCTGTGAATTTTCGTTTAATAACATAGTTTTAATTTAATTTATTTAAGGTAATTATTTGACAAAATAATAGGTGTTAACATTTCACAATGTTAACACCTTGATTATCAATAAGTTATAATATGTTAGATATTAATTATTTGGATAACCCAACACAGTCCAATCAATTGTGACACCAATGGATTCAAGAACCTTCTGAAGGGAATTAACTTTAGTTGTCGGATTTGTGCCATTATATCCACCAACACCACAAATATATATTTCTCCATTCTGCATTATTTCAAATGCATTCTTCCTAGTAGTGGACGTTCCTATACCAACAGAATGTCTTGTTTTTTGTGCGGTCGAGTTTCCTGTATTGGACCTATTGTAGGCACCTTCAGCGTGTTCAGCCTCATTAAAAGCCCTTGTGTCTAAACCTTCTGCATGAGATGCTATGCCTTCCGCTTTGGTTTTTTCGCCTTCAGCATGGCTACCTCGACCTATAGCCACCGTTACATTTCCTTCAGCATGAGCATGTGCCCCCGGAGTTGCATTAGTGTTTGCTGATGTCGTATCAAATAATGTTGTATCGCCAGTAGCAGTCTTAAATCCTTCAGTATGTGAATTCGGACCAAGTTTTGTCAGACCACCTGCTTGTGTTTCATAACCTTCTGCATGAGAGTAGTTGCCAGACGCAACAGTATGACCTCCCTCGCTGTGAGCACCTAGACCATTAGCCCAAGTCCCGCTACCTTCAGCATGTGAATTTTGTGCGCCATTTGTACCGCCAAGTGATGGTCTTGTTTCACCACCAGTTCTGCTATTTTGGCCCTCAGCATGAGAATTGCTTTCATTAGCAATAGTTGAATAGCCTTCTGCATGAGAGAAATTACCTTCAGATACTGTTTTACCACCTTCGGCATGAGAACCATCACCATTAGCAGTTCCACCATTTATTCTTGTAGTACCAGTAGCTCCTTTAACCCATTTACCACCTTCGGCATGAGATGAATTACCATAAGCCTTGCTAAAATAACCTTCTGCATGAGCATTATAATTTGTTGCTTCAGTAATATCTCCTTCAGCATGCGAATGTTTTCCTGACGCTGATGTATGAATACCTTCACTATGCGACTCTTCACCTTCTGCTTTGGTGTCTCTACCTTCGGCATGAGCAGCATATTGAGCAACAGTGTCACGACCTTCTGCATGACTATATTCCCCTAGAGCTTGAGTATCTCTACCTTCGGCGTGAGCAGTATAATTTTGTGCTTTAGTTCCATCGCCTTCCGCATGAGCAGCAATTGCAAGTTCAACATCACCAACATTAGGCTTTTCTGAAACGTAAACGAGATAATCATCAAAACCTGTCAAATCGGGCTCAATACTATCAAACGGTAAAGAATCAAATGTTACAGTTGTTCCATTAATTCCTGTAATGGTTGAGCAATTAGGATATTTTGAATCATTCACAATGGACACTACATCACCAACTGCAAGTCCATCAACAGAAGTGAGTGTCAATTGATTTGTCACATTACCTGTGTTTGTATACTTATAACCCCTTTGTCCAGCAAAACTATCTACACCAGTTGCAATAGATGACTCGCTCATTGCTTCAGCACCTGTTCCTTTTTGTTGGACACTATTTTTTCCTGAACCAATCTCAACTGGAGTATCTTCTCTTAATTCATTAAGAAATAACCCCAGTTTATTGGGAGATATATATCTATTTTTAACTAAATCTGCCATATTAATTCCATTCCATTAATTCATATAACTGGTTACTCCATTGTCCGAGTACCGTAACTATAAAGTTTTTGTGTGTATTTATATCTTTCTTAGCTATATACTCAAATGCCGTAGAAAGTTGTTTGAGTATAGCAAGCGCACTATCCTGACCTGATCTATTAAGGCATTCGCAACTATAGTAATTTGATTGATCACTTACACTCATTCCATAGTTAGCTTGAATAATGCCATCGATGTATTCTTTAATTTTTAAAATGAACGTGGAACACATGCTTGTCCAAGTATCTATACTAGAGAAAAGACTTACCATAGTATTTTTTATTCCTTTTCTATATATAGACACTGTGTCGCACACCGATACACTATCATTATATAATGATGATATATTGCTTCCTCCACCACAACCACAGGCTCCACTAGGAACACCGAACTTTGCGGTCACATCAACACCGCTAAACGCACTTATCCATTTAAGAGTATCGTCATACATACCACCTGCATAGTATTGAAGCATATGAATAGTATCTTCATTATAATCTGTTATATGAAGATCTTTTATTTTAATATACTCCGGTGTTTCTACTTTAACTTTAATATACTCAGGGCTTTCTGATGTAGGATCTGTAGGAACGGATGGTTTTTCTTCAGCAGCTGCTTCTTCTGCATCGGTTGGGTTTTTAAGAAGTGCATACTTATACTCACCTTCATCTTCCACTAGTTTATAGTAATCATATACACCTATTTCTGGGAGTACATCCACCTCTACTGCGGCCTCGAGTTGAGCAAGAGAGGGTTGAACCAACTTAACATAACTATAAGTAGGATCTACACCTTCCTCTTCTTCGGATGCGACAAGTTCATAGAAGGTATAATTAAGTGATAAAATACTCTCAGCTAACCATGTGCGGAAGTGTTTGAGTTCTTCAGGGTCAATATCTACTGAAGGGACATAACTATTATAAGATTTGAATATATCTACTGAGTTTACAAGGTCGGTCTCAGTGTTGTCAATATATGTATTCATCCAGTAGTAATCACCTTTCCAGAGATCAGCGTACTTTATTACATGATGATCGAGTTTAATGAGTATAGGGGAATCTTCTGTGGGATTCTCGGGCACCTCCTCTACGAGGACGGCATCTGCTTGTTGTTTTTCGGATAGATCAGTCCAAGGAACATTGACGTAGGAGTATACTCCACTATTCTCTGTCAATCCGTAGTATACATATCCTAATAGGTTATTTATAGTAGTTTCAAAAGAAACATACATATTCTGCGTAATGCTATCAAGCGGAATGACATAACGACATCTCACCCAATAAGCATAACGACCACGAAGATTATCATTATACCAATCTTGATCTTTAACAATAGTATCTTTAAACTTAATAATATTCATACATAAATAATAAAACAAAAAAAGAGTCTCTATTGGAGAGACTCTTTTAAAAATTATTCTTCCTCTGATGTTTTCTTTTTCTTTTTCTTTTTAACTATTTTATCATCATCTTCGACATGCATAATAATCATAATTTTTTATAGCGAATTATACCAGTTTATCAAGTCGCATAATTTTGTCGTAAATATCTCATGCCAATTAAGACCATGATCTTTAATCCACTGTCTTTTCATTGGATCACGCACGGTCCATACTTCTATAGCATTATTATAATATTTTGTGTTTTTTGAAATCCATTCATTTAAAATTTTCAAATCGTTTTTATTATTCGGATCAAACGGATGTCCCCCGTGTCCCCAATGTCCCTGGATTTCTAAAAATATGTCTTTGTCGGGAAAATAAAAATCACATTCAAACGGATAGTTTTTTGCTCTATAATGCCATTTATGAGGTATATTATTTTCGATTAACCATTTATCAAAATCGCTTTCTATTTTAGATGTATTGAATGTGTTGTTTATTTTACGGGTTAAAAATCGTTTGTGATTGATTCCATCAATATTAGATGGGTTTTCTACTCCATATTTTTTAACCATAACTTGTTTGATTTTATTACGGACATCATTTGAAGATATGGAGTATTTACAACCATACTTTTCAATATTATATTGCTTTAACCAATCCTTAAATTCGTCTGAATTAAAAGGATTTTCCGCGCCATACTTTTCTATACTTTTTCTTTTCCTTTTTTCAATAATCGAAGGTATCTGGTATGGGTTTTCAACACCATATCTTTCGATATTTGTTTGTTTTGTTTTTTCTTTTATTTCCGGTGATTGAACACCAACCCCACCATATCTTTCGATATTTGTTTGTTTTGTTTTTTCTTTTATTTCCGGTAGTTGATGGGCAAATCTTACACCATATTTTTTAAGCATGGTATTTTGAATTTGCATTTGATTTTCTTGCAATTGTAACCAATGATTTACCCCATAATGTTTTTTTATAGTTTCTTCTTTTTTCTTTTTTATATCATCCAATTTAGATATATTATCAACCCCATATTTATCTTTTATGGTGTTGTTTATTTTTTGTATTCTAAACATTGATTTATTGGAGCACTTTTGACAACAATATTGAAAATAACCTTTATCAAAATTCCGAAATTTAACAGGGGTCCCACATTCAATACATTTTGGTGTTTCTGTAATATTATTATAATACCAAAATAATTTTTCCATCCAACTTAACTCTTTCGGATATTGTGAATTTATATAACTGTAAAATTCTGGAAAATTGTTTTTTACATGATTTTCCATCCTATGTCCCTTCGGATTAATGTTAAAATATTCAATTGAAGGAAATTTACCCATATCCATATCTACTATTCAATCTTTTATTAAAAATAAATAAAAAAAGAGTCTTTTTAAAAAGACTCTTTTATAATTATTCCTCCTCAGAAGATGATTTGGATTTCTTTTTCTTCTTAACTATTTTATCATCATCTTCGGTCGGTTTATTTTCTTTCTTCTTTTCTTTTTCTTTTTCTTGTTCGTCTTTAACTAATCCTTCTACAAGAACTTTTAAAGAATCATTTGAAAGAAGTCTTTCTGTAATGATATTTGCGACTCTATTTGCAAGAGATTCAAATCCAGCTCCATCACTAGCAGCCATTGCCTCGGCATCACTATTTTCGCCACCAGCAAGATGGAGATCTTCAATTTCTTTTTGTTTGAGTTTATCATTAAGTTTAAGATCCTGATCAGATAGTTTCAAGTATTTCTTGACAAGGAACTCTGATGAGAAAAACTTTATCTCATTACCTTCCACATCCATATCGACCATACTGTCTTTCATCTCTTGAATATGTTGTACACGCTTTTCCATTAACTCAAGTTCCATCATCTCCTCAAATAGGTTATAACTCTTATATTGAAGACTCACGGCTTCGAGAATCTGTTTATTACCCTGAAGTTCAGGAATATCAAGAGCGAGTTGGATTTGGAGAGGTTTAATCATTATTTGAGAGAACCTGTTACGGAGACGATTTACAAATCTTGCAAAATCAATCTCGATTCTTGCAACACTGGTAGCATCTGTACCAAACCAAGTCTCACCACTCTCTTGATCAAACCTACTGAGGGGAATCTTTGATATCTTATAAAGTTGGTTTTTAAAGAACTTAAGTTGATCATTATCATTCAGATCCGGACCATCTCCTCCAATTGTCTCAATCTGTGGCGCGCCACTATCACCCTCAGGCATCCAATATTCTTTATTAAATGGCATGGTTGCTTGACCATTAATCTGTAGTTCGCCACTATCGGGTAAGAATTTAATATCTTCACGATATCTATTCATAGCAGCCATCAATGTTTGTTGACCATTCACCTTATTCATACCCTTAATAGGAATAGTGAACTTCATTTTATATGAGGCATTAGTGATAGTCCATATAAGTTGTGCTTGTTCAACGATACGATAAATATTAAACGGACGAATAAGCCTTTCAAGATAACTCACCCTGGAGATAGCGTTTGTTTCTTGATATGCTATATAAATAACCTGGCTATCGAGGAGTGTACGTTCACGACCCTGGATGCCTTTATATTGAACCCAGTACCATTTACCATTTTCATATTTTCTTGTAAGTGTAGCGGCGTCAAGAGGAACAAGTCCAATAATTCTCGTTGGCTTTTCGAGAGAATCATAAACAATCTCCCAACTTAAGTTACCTTCAACAAGAAATCTCTTAAAATCATCCCAAGCATTATACTTCCAGTTGAGCATCTTATAGAAACGACGGAAATGAGTATTCATAGAATCCTCTACTTTCTTTGCTGCATCCTTATCGAGATCCTGTATCTCAAGAGGTTCAATGAATGGCTCGGCAAAATATGTCAAGTCACCATCATAGACGATACTTTCATTTGACATAGTATCGAGAATGTCTTCAAGCTCAGGCTGAACAGCAAGTTTCCTTAAGGCTTCCCTTTTCTGCGCATAATCCTTTTCAAAGAAGTTTTTATCAGCATTACTCTTAACCTTCCAGGAGTTAATCATCTGATTAAACAAATCCTGATTCTCGAGTTGAGTCTCTTTTGGAAGAAGGTTTTTATCTGCAGGTATAGCCCTCATGTTTTTCACCACATCATCCTCGTAATCCATACCGAACCTAGCCATATTAGAGAAGAATTTCGCTATCGTTCTTTTCTTTTTCTTCTCAGGTTCTTTAGCATAACGAGGAGTGAAATTTGTGGTTTCTTTAAATCCTGGTATATTCATAGGCTGCCCAAGATCATATCCTTCACCAATGAGCATACTTGAACTATTTTGTATTTCTTTTCCAGTTATTTGAGTAGATTCATTTGTCATGTATAAATAATAATTATGTGATAACTATAAAAAAAGAACTTTCAAAAGAAAGTTCTTTCTATTACTACTCTTCGTAATCAAATGAAATACGTAATTCATCCCATAAAACCCCGTGTGATTTCAAACAAACAGTCACTCGTTTGAAACTATTATAATATTCAGGGCGTATAGAGAGATCCAATTTTTTATCATTTATAAACTCTTTCAATTTTTCATTAATTCTTTTACATAAATTAGATAAATAATATGTAGAATTAAAAACTATGTCTTCTATATATAATGAATTTATAAAACCAACCAATAAACTTAATTTATTCGCAACATCTTTACTTGCTCTAACTAAATCACTATATTTAATATGTTGATATCCAGGGGAAAATAAAAACTTCGACATAATCTTATCAGATGCTGGCTTACATGATTTTTTAAGTTCCCTGATTTTTAAACCACCAAGACATTTATTATATCTCGAAATATTCATTGTATCCAAACCATCATAAAAACTTATCCAAGAGGGAGCAAACTTTTTACCAAACACAGTAAGCTCCCGTTGAACTAAATCCGTATCAAATAATGATTCTTTGAGACTCTTCATATTATTCCATATCTTCTTTTTTGATATGAACGCATTTAGTACGAATATCTTTATATTGAAGATCAAATCCTGGGTTATCAATAATCACCCAGCAGAGGTTCTTACAAATTTTTGGATTACGTTTTACTTGATCAATGTATCCATCGGTAAATATCATAACGATATCCGCTGTTCTTCTCTTAAATTGAGGGTCAGTAGCGAGGAGTCTAAAACAAGGAGCCACCTCGGTTCCACCACCGGCAGCAATATTTGGGGCTTTCATTTCTTTCTTGAACTCAGTAAGACTCTTGAATACCATTATTTTACTAACTCCACTACCAAAATACATAAGTACGAGTTTAAGAGGTTTCTTTGCGAGTGCCACACCATATACCTCACCGAGGCATGATTTGATATCTTTCTCTGACATAGAGCCGGACGTATCAACCATCGCCACCATATAATCAAGACTATCATACTTATCCTTATCTGCACGAGCAATTCTATCCTGGCTTACAAGTGTGTTCTTATGAGCGAATGCCTGCCGAGGATCTTCGGGATTGATAGCTTGACCAACAACTCTTTTTAATTCTTTCCTCCAGTCTTTGGTAGGTTTATAAATAGATTCAAGTCTTGCTGCAAACGCTCCAGGACCACCACCACGATTCTTATCTGTTTGTTGTTTAAGTTGTTTAGCTGCTTTAAGAGCATTATCTTTCCAATCGCGGGCTACCTGATCATCATTACCACCTTCCTTATTATAACCTTCTTTTCCAGCAATCTCATCACCCGTTTTTCTATCAACCATACCACCAGCAGCACCAGGGATATCGTCAAGACTATCAGGACCAATACAATCTTCGGGTTGAACAGTACCTTGATTTCCGCTTCCTCTTCCGGTAGATCCTTGCTGATCATTATTTTGACCTTGTCCACCACTCTGACCTTGCTGATTAGAGTCCATTCCCGGAGGCATCATACGTCCATCATCTCCTTGTTGTGGTTGTCCACCTTGCTGTGGAGATTGTGTTTGACCTCCGTTTTGACGCTGGTTTTGTATATGTTTACGAATTTCTTCTATAGCTGCTTGATAACCACTATTATATTCTCTCTGATTCATACTCTTAGTTAATACTTAATTTACCGCTCATATAATCTTTAACAGCATCATTCCATCCCTTGATATAATCGGGGTCAAATTCTTGATTTCCATCACCTTGACCGGCACCTTGTCCATCACCTTGTCCATGTTGTCCTTGGTTTTGCTGAGCTTGACTGCTTTGGTTTTTATTATTCATGTTTTGACCATTACCTCCGCGTGGAGGGTTATCAGCATAAATTTTTTCATATCCCCATCCATGATACTTATCATCATATAGGGCACCTATTTTTTTTATATCACCGGGACTGACAAGGTCAAGATCCTTTGCAAGAGTAACATTACATTCATAGTCCGCAGCTATGTTTGCCTTTTCCATAGGATGACCAAGTTCTTTTGCGCGTCTGAGATGATTGAGTAGACAATGCATAATCTCATGGGCGAGAACGAATGTCTTACCGGTGAGATCAAGATGAGAAGTGAACTGAGGATTAACAAATATATTATATCCATCGGTTGCTTGTGTGTCTACACGGAAAGTATATATAAAACGGAGTTTACTAACAAACCCACCTAGAGCAGGAAGAAGATGTCCGAGGGCCGCAGCCGCGCGTTGTTGTTCGGTAAGGAGTTTCTGCATATCTATAACCTCACCATCAGGACATTTAATGGTATCATAATCTTCCCATTTCTTACCCTTACTATCTCTCCCGGTATCAAGTGCTTCTTTTATATGTGTCATGTGAATATGATTATCAATTTTATTACGATATTTATTAAATAATAACGTGTTAAGATATCGAATTTTGAAGTACAGCAGGTGCCGCAAGGGTGAGCGAGCCAGTAACTGGACCTGATGGTGAAGCAAGACCCAACCCAACTAAAGATGTACCTGCGTTGATAGTGATTTGAGCGGAGCGTATATATTCATCTATGGCTGATGCAATGTCATGCGCGTATTTTCCTGCACTCTTTGAAAATTTGCCAGCTAGATCGGAAGGTGATACTTCATCACCATTTTTAACTGCATCAAAAGTTGACATAAGCGCATCTTTAAATGCACCTTCAAGAGAATTTTTTATAGATTGTTCTAATGAATTAATATTTAACATACTAATAATTTAGAGTTTTTATAATTCGTAATAGTCTCTAATATATGATTATTTTTACAAGCACAAACATTATCAAAAACAATTATTCCTCTTGCATTAAACATTGATTCTTCAAAAATTTCATCGGATGAGAGGCAATTAATAACTGTGTGTTCAATGCCTTTTAATTTGAGACTATCATAAAACAAAAATCGAAGTTGAGAGTTTTCAAAGATGATGTTTTGTATTTTAAATATATCAATTTTATCTATCTGACTTTCGTTAGATATATACTCACAATCTCTTTGAAAATCACTCTTAATCGATTCTATGCGAATGTATGAATTGAGATTTATTATGTTCTTGAAATCACTCATTAGACCTCACTACCAGTACTCAGGTCAATAACTATTTTTTCATTAGAGGTATTCGAGAGTTTCTCACTCACACTACCAATTTGAAATTTTTTATTCTCAACTACCCTCACGAGTTGACCAGGAGTAAGATTACCCATGGCTTCATCAAGAGTATTATATTCATTCTCAACAACAAAATAACCATTAACTTTCTCTTTCAAAGAACCATTAAATGAAAATGTTGAGTTCTCAACCATATACTTATTAATTAAGTCAGAGAGACATTCTTTAAATGATTCTTTATACTGTAAAGCTTCCTTTACTAACTGTATGTTGCTTTTTGTTTGCATATCAATTGTTATATATTTCTTCTAATTCTTTTGCACAATTATTAAGTTCTTTAAAATTAAGTTCATCATAATCAAAATCAACACAACCCACAAAACCCACTGGATTCATATCTTTATCCCTTAAGAGGTTAATAGATATTTGTTTTATTCCATTTTTCACACATCTCCTATAGAGTATATCATCTACATCCTCAAGTGGTGATGAACCGTCTTCTTCTATTTTATAATATACATAATCTTCTTGAGATATAACCATTGGTAGGTTATCGTGTACAAGTATATCACTATTTTTATAAATAACTGTATATTCTCTTAAATCAAAATTATTATGTCCTGGTTTAAACTTTTCTGCAATAACATCAAACTTGCAATAAGGTATGCCACTAATAGATGTACTACCATTATGGAATGTACCCATAAATATATGATCACATCCTATTCTTTCCCTATATAATTTAAGAACCCTATGGAGTTTTGGTGCCTGGGAGAATTGTTCTATAAATTTATTAAAATGAATTTGATCTTCGGTGTGTTGTTTCTCAGCCATCTTACTCATAAATACATCCGGACCGGCATCGATTCTCTTATTGAGTAATTCATATTGAGTATCAACCTTATCATTAACAAGATCAATCCTATTGTTTACATCATCAATTTTCTTATCTACATGTGATTCAAGATTATCTATAGAGTCATCTAATTTTTTAGAAGACACGAGATTTTTCTTCTTCATTTTTATTCCATCCCAGATGAGATAAATCACCCCAGCCAATAACAATCCCAAAATACCGAATTGTGATATCATTTGTACAACAACTTCTCCCATTTCACTTATCTTTTATATACAAAAGAATAAGACAAAACCATCAAGAAAGCTCGGGGTTATAATAGGACATAAAGTATGCGTCAGCTAAGTCATCACATTTAAACCAATCAGGAATCGACTGTGTGTTTTTATCAAGTTTCTTCCAAGACATTATCATTAAACTTTTCTCCGCAGACCCGTTGCCGACAGCATACTTTTTTACTTCCGTTGGAGACACTATATAGAATTTAATTTTCTTCTCATGGAGTTTCATTCTTATCATGGCATTAAGAAACGATAGGTCTACAAGAGCGGCACCTTTCACACTACCATAGCTCACTCCCTCCATAGTGACATGGTCTATAATATATTTACTCATAATGATGTCTAATACACAAGACAATGTCTCTACCAAGACAAATAAGTTACCAAACTTAATAAACTCCTTTTCGTAGTATTTATCTATCTCTTTTACAGATACTTTATCATAATCTTCTATATTCAACCAATCTACTCCTCGTGCCCATTCGAGGGACTTTTTGGTTATTTTGGAAGGAATAAGATAATATGTATTAAAATGTTTGTCCACCCCGGAGACACAAATACCAGTACTATTAATAGATGGGTCAATACCTACTGTTACATGATGTTTCATGAAATAAGATCTTTAATTTCGCCGAGTAATTCATCTAACTTATATGTAAATATCTCTTTCCAATTTAAATTATGATCTTTTGCCCATTGTCTTTTAAGTGGGTCCCGCCTTGTCCATACATCATAATTATTCAAATAAAATTTTGTGCCTTTTTCTTTCCATATATTAGCCTTTTTAATATCATCTATGTTTTCCGGATCATACGGGTGCCCACCATGACCCCAAAATCCTTGAATTTCTAAATATAATTTTTTATCTGGGAAATAAAAATCACAATTAAAGGGATATTCGTCACTTTGATATTGTGATATATAATTAATTTTATTATCTATCAACCATTTTTCAAATAATTCCTCTATTGATGATGAATTAAATGTTCCGTTTTCTTTTTTTGTTTTATAAATTTTTTCCTGAATTTGTGGAGTAATTTCTTTTATATGTTTTTTATATTCTTGAGATTGAGTATAATATTCCACCCCATATTTATCAATTGATGTTTGTTTGGATTTATTTTGAGAATATGTTGATTTTGCAATATTATCTACTTTATATTTTTTAAGACATGTTTGTTTTTGTTTTTCTTTTATTGATATATTTTGTGCAGGATATTCACAACCATATCTTTTAAGACATGTTTGTTTGAATTTTTCTCGATTAGAATAATTTTCATCCCCATATCGTTCAAGTTTTGTTTGTTTTGACTTTTTAATTATATCAGATAGTATAAATATATTTTTTACACCATAGCGTTCAATACATGTTTGACGAATTTTCTTTTGATTGGAAATATTATCTTCTCCGTATTTTTTTATTTTATTTTCTAAAGATTTTTTCGATATTTCACTATTTTTCATTGGGTTGTCCACATTATATCGACTAATCATGGTTTGTTTTATTTTATCAATATTTGTATAATATGGATCCCCATATCGTTCAAGTTTTGTTTGTTTTGTTTTTTCTATATTATTGTAATTAGGGTCCCCATATCGTTCAAGTTTTGTTTGTTTTGTTTTTTTATGATTAGTTAAATTATCCGCGCCATATTTTTCCTCCTTCTTTTTTAATCCTTTTTTAATAATTTCAGGATCGTTTGTTTGACATTTGACTGAGCAATATGTTCGATAACCGTGAGTAAAATCTATATAATTTACTTTGTTATCACAACATTTACATTTAGGCCTATCATTTAAACTATGATAATACAAATAAAGATATTCACTAAATTTTTTAATCGGAATTTGTTTATATCTATTTAATAGATATTGATAAAATTCAGGATAATGTTTTTGAATATAAAATTTTCCAAGAAAATTCCCGTGTAAATCATCTATCTTTGGTATCTCCATACACCTTCACATTACTTAATTTTTCAATATAAATAATAAATAATATAAATAAGTTATTTAAAATAAAATAAAAAAAAAGAGACTTATAAAAGTCTCTTTTTTAAAGAAAATCTAAAGGGATTTGACCATTATCCTAGTGCGCTCTTTCCACCAACCTTGGCATTGCGAAATGTTTCCCCAAATGCTTCACCAGCAATCTTTAATCCCTTGCTATAATCAGGTGCTGATTCCCAATCTACACCCCATCTATCAAAGAATGGTTTAAATATGGAATCATAAAGATTTTTGGTGTCTTCATAGTTATCTAATGTCTTAATATATTTTTCAATATCATGGAGAACGAAGAGTTTATCTTTCGCATCTACAGATTTAACATCAGCCATGAATGTTGACTTAAAGATATCAAGAATATAACTAGCGAGCTGGTCGTTATTCTGGTCTTTAATCCATGTGCAGAGATTTGCAAATTCATCTGATGTAGGGAGTTTATCGGCGTGACTTGTGATAATAAGCTGCGCGAGAGGAAGAGCAATCTTCATAAGATCCTTTGCTGAAATCTTAACACTCTTACCACCATTCTTCCAAATATCAGCAGTTACACGGTCAAAATCGCCAATACTATGAATAACATGTAAGAAAGCAATGAATGAATCTACTGCAGAGACAGGAATATACTTATTTAGTACTCGTCCTATCACATTAGTTGGAATATCAAAGATTGTGAATCCCTGAAGGTCTCCGGTGTGACTATAAGATGCAAGATCACGCATTGAATTAGTCCACGCCCTAGGGGTGCACATGAGAGCAGTTGAGGAAGCGCCTTCCATCTCCTCGTTAGGATCCATATAGTAATACTTACCGCCACTCATGTTTTCTGTTTCAGGAAGACTGAGCCATTGGAGAAGGAGGGGTGACATAAATCCTTGTTTATCCGCCCACTTTCTCCAAGTATGAACAGTTGGTTCGTAATAGACGTGAGCAAAACGGTTTAACATAGCATTACCAAGAGGTGCTTGACCACTATCTTCATCCTCAGGACGGTTAGATGCGCAAACAATACACCAACCACTACCCATCTTCCATCCATTAAACTCACCTTCATTAATAAGAGGAAGACATACATTAAGAACCTGTTGTGTAGCGCGGCTTAATTCATCGATAAATAACATACCTCTACCGAGGGCAGCGTCAGCGGCAGCATCTTTAGCCTTATCACCGGTAGGATGATAAACAGGGAGCCATGTCTTAGGTACATCTTCTGCTTTTACAGCACCTTCACCAACTTCAACATATTTTGGAAGCATGAAGTTATCTGGTGTTTCATTAGAAAGTGTCTTAACAATAAGGTTATATTCATTACCGGCAGCTTGGAATCCCTTAACTACATTATTTAAAATAGCTGTTTTACCAATACCAGGGGCACCCCAGATAAGAAGCCTTGCAAGACCGGCCTTTTTAATATGACGAGTAATTTCATCACGGAGCTCCTCGTCGTCACAGATAATATTCCATTTTGCTTCGGGATCCTCTGTGTGCATTTTTACTTCATTAACGTTTGCCTTACTAGGATCCACCGATTCATAAAGACTTTCCCAATACTTGAATGTATCTGCTTTACCATCCTTACCAAGAAGACCGAGCGCATCTTTGGGGGATGTTTTGAGACCGGATATCTTGGAAGCTTCTTTGCTATTACATACAAAAGTAAAATCATCTTTCGCAATGCCTTCACGATAAGCAACACCCGCGGTCATAGGAGTAATAGCGGGGAGCATTTCACCTTCTTCAGTGACGGGGAGAATATATGTTCCAATCTTCACAACTAACCCTCTTGCCCACTGCCAAACCTGTTTAAATTTGTCCTTAACAGCAGCAAATACTTCTTTTAATCCTTCATCAAGATTAGCCACCATACTCTCTTGATCAATCATTTGAGATATAGATAACCGATCGTTGAATTTTTCAGTGATGTTTTTCATTTATTCGAATAAATTTATTTTGATTATTTCTCCAATAATATGACTGCAATAATGTAAAATTAAGTATAATATTAACTTGAATGTTTATCAACCCATGTTTTCCAGTAGTTAAGTATTTGTTCTCTGGTTCTTTTCTTAAATCTCCCTTCAGTAAATACAGCCTTACTCCAATCTTTTGGTGGAATGGGTTTAATGTCATGCATAAGATTTGGTATATATTCGCGCACCCCAAAACTCAATCCCTCTTTTTCGAGCTGCTCAAGTAACATCTTATATTGCATATAAGACATACCGCTCTTAAGAGGGCCGTTCCAAGCTTTCTCGTATATAGGTTTGAAAATAGAGAATATACGGTCTATTACTATATAACGCATCTTTGGAGGATAGTAGTGGAGATTGAATCCAAGTACACGGGGTTGACCTTCTTTGGTTTTAAATTCATTAAAGAATATAGTGCATGGCATAGCGTCGTAGTATTCAAGTTCCTCTTTTGTCGCTGGTTCGAAATAATTAAACATAATGAGTTGTCCCGGCATAATACTACTTTTACCCATAGCCTGGACATTTTCATCCACCCACTTTCTTACTCTCGTATCCCTAACACCAACATTACTCTTATAAAGTTTTTCTTCTCGAATAGCTTTTATAAGCGAATAATCCTTAGGTGGTTTAGAGGGAGATGATTGAATTGATTTATTCTTTGTTTTTTTATCAGCCATGTGTTATTTCTTGTATTTTATTTTGAAATAAAGATATACATTCACTTACATCGATGCTAAATATTTCAAGAAAATTTAAATTATTGATTTTAGCGATTTCTCTTTTTTTTACATCTAATTCACTCCAAACACATATTGCTTGATTATAAAACTCACTGTTTTTATTTTTCCAATCATTTATTATATTTAAATCTTCTTCTGTTCCTGTGTATGGGTGTTTTCCATGAGTCCATGTACCTTGAATTTCTATATATAAATCATAATCAGGAATATAAAAATCACATAAATATGGATATAAATCAGATCTATATTGAAAAATATATTTTATATTATTATCTATAAGGTATTGTTGAAAATCTCTTTCTATTTTTGATGGAGTTTTTTCTCTTCCCGACATATCATATTTACCATTTCTATGAGTATCGACTAATGATTTTGATAATTTATTTGCAAGTTCTTTATTTAACATCGCATATTTAACTCCATACCTATCCAACATTGTATTTATAACTTTTTCTTGAATTTCTTTACATTTCATTGGATTATCTACACCATACCTGTCAATACAAGTCTGTTTGTTTTTTTCCCTATTTGAATAATGTAAATCCCCGTATTTTTCTAATTTAGAAGAACAACATTTATCTTGAACTTCCTGGAGTTTAAAGACATTATCGACCCCATACTTTTCAATACATGTTTGTTCACTCTTTTTACGTAGTTGATTAGATGCCAATCCCCTACCTCCATATATTTTATTCATCGTATCTGTGGCTTTAGATGAATTGTTATAAGTTTTACTCCCGTATCTTAATAATTTAGTATTTGCTATTTTATTTGCACGTGTTTCACTCCGACCCATACACTTAGCGCAACAATATTTACCATATCCCGCAGGACTATTTCTATAAGGAATGGGATTTCCACAAATGGGGCACATCGGCCGGTTTTCTATATTATGAAGATATCTGTATAATTTTTCATTATATTCGGGAGAATCAGAATATAAACTCATAATATAGTCATAAAAATCCTTGTATTTAGACATTACTATTTTTGTATTATATAATGCCCTTTCTTTTATGTCGGGAATATGCATTACCAATTACAATCTTTTTATATATAATAAAATAATTTTACAAGAAATAGTAAATAATCATCAAACTTTTGATAAATATATTCATAAAAGATAAAAACATAACGATATTGCATATGAAACCCCTTTACTACCTCGAATTTGCCCAGTCCGTTGAGAACAATAACATTATTCCTGCTAAAGATATGTGCTGGAAAGTGACCCCCTCATTTAAAACCGCTTGGGAAGACCCTTGTCTGTGTATGGCTGATAGGATTGAGTTACAAAAACAGTTATCCAAATGGGTTGTCAGGGTGAAGAAAGCCGGTTGGCTTAAAAATATTTGTATCCGTCTTAACTCTCTTAAAGGAACTGATTGGATATTAGTTAAAGAAAGTAAATAATCGCTTAAATTTGCGCGATAAAAAGAAAAGATGACCTTTTGGTCATCTTTTCTTTTTGAGTTGATTATACGCGAATTTAAATAGCAAATATCAAATGTTACCAAATCCTTGTATATATTGATCCGGAGTCGTCGCAATAGCTTTGCCCAATATTGAGCTTAACTAATCTCCACGCTTCAGCATCATCGTATCCGTAGTCGTCTATAATATCTTGTGGTCTATCCATAGCATATGTGCTTACAACTCCACTATTTGGATCGTAGTACATATAACCAAACTTACCCTTTTCATTTATTTCAATCGCATCCCGACCTGGATAAGAAGCTTCATTAATATATTGTTTAATGTCTTTCATACCTTTATGTTCTTTTATTTTATCATGTTTGGTTTTAGCGAAATCCTCAATCTCCTTATCAGTCATATCGCTATCAACAATATCAAGAACTTCTTTCCAAACATCACCTCTTTTCATCTCCCCACGTCTTACTGCGAGGGCCATACCAAAGAGTCTTTGTTGACTTTTACTTTTTGCTGGCATATTAAAGTTTAATCTTTAATTGTTCGTCGACTACAATATATTCGTTATCTGCAGTGAGACGGAAATTGAATTTATTGATCGACTTATTGGAATTAAGATTCTCAACTACCTTCATAGCATCACCATTACCCTTCTCCCATTCTTCACGAATAGCCTTCTCCTGTTCACCAGTGAAGAATTCTTTGAAAGGATGTGGAATCTTCGATTCACCTAAGGATATTACAGTCGGACATGTAGGACAAGCAGCAACACAGTAATCACATTCTCCATCAGGAACCTCAGATGACTCTGCTGGTCTAGGAGTAAGTTTGATAACATAATCACTATTATAAGTATCAGGCTTCATCTGATAACCATAACTAGATACCATGTTCTCCAGGCTACAGAAACCCGATCCAAGTTTGATGTTTGTGGATCCCCAGTAGCATGCATATTTAAAACGTTCCCAGTAAGGTCCCTTAACAAAAGTGCCTGTGATAATATAACCGTCATCCACTTTACTCATATGAGTATCGGTCAGTGCACCCCAGCAGCTATTATAACATCTAACCATAGGATCTAATGTAGGTATAGGGGAGCCCACAGGTCTCTCTTGAAAGCTTGCAACACCGGCTTTAATTAATTCGCTAAATTTATCTCTCATAATTACTTTTTGCTAATAATTTTTAACATCTCTTCGATTTTATCCATCCACTTATTAGCGACTTCCTTCTCTGCCTCATCGGACCATGTAGCAACAGCTCTTTCGGAGAGTTCGCGATAGATGCCCTTTGTTATATAAGTGAAAAGATCAACAAATTCTTTATCTGTGTGAGATTGTCTTGCCCAAGACTCAGCATAATCACACATCTGACTAAATGTGGTTTTTGATTCATTTAGAGTCTTGAGAAAATCAACAAGACTAACACCTTCCTTAAGCTCTTTGAGTTTATAGATAACACCATCAATGAGAGAAAGGATAGCGTCAGTATCACTTTCAAGCTCGGATGAATCCATCAACTTACGACCTTCCTTAGTGATCTTACGAAGTTCAGTCAGATAATCAACGGCGGTTTCAAACTCCTTACCAACAAGGAGGTCAGTATACTTCTCAATTTTATCATGTGTGCCCTGCCACCCCTCGATGAGTGCATCGATGAGTTAAGGAGCTTCTTTATAATATTCATCAAGAGCCATATGGCTAGAGTACTTCTTAGTCTTTAAGTGTTTTCTCCAGGTCATCACCACACTCTCCTGAAGTGTTCCGAAAAATTCTTCTACTGTCATGGTGTATTATAAATTTATTTTGTAAAACCTTGTTCCCAGATACCTACGAGTTCGCCCCATTTACCAGCTTCTACCTCTTCTTTATGATCTGCAAGGAAACCATCAACAGTCTCCTTGAACTTATCTTCGTCAAATTTATCGCCGAATGCTTCCTTTGTCATCTTTTCAGCAAACTCACGGAAGTCTTTTTCTGAACTTACTTTACCTTCAGTAACGTTTGCAGCAGCGGTTTCAAACTGTTCGTTTAAAAATACAGTAATATCTTTCATTTCAATATAATTTATTTATTAAATTTTTTCCAAATATCTTGTAATTCACTCATTCTGTCAATAATATCTACATCACTCTTTCTAAGGAAAGTCTCAGTAGGATACATACTTGAAAGGAATGTTACTATAACTCGTTTATTCTTTTTATACTTACTATCTAAGTCATCGAATGATCCTTTAAGAAGATCTCTTATAATTAATGCATCTTCTGGTTTGAATGTCTCGAGTGTATTATTAACTGCATCATTAAACACACTCTTCTTCGACCATCTATTAATTTCCTCTAAAAGAATAAATGTATCATCATTAAGGAGAGTCTCGAGGATTTGTTCGCGCCCCATATAAAACATCTCAATCATGAGGCCTTCATTATATATATCTTGAAGATCCATAAATATTGAAAGAAGGTCTTTGTCAGTACGTAAATACGCAAGAATCTTATTAATCACACTATTACGAATCCATCCTTCGGACATGCCATAGGATTTCGCAATATCCTTACTTTTCTCTTTCTTCCTACCATTCAATCCAAAGTAACGATAGAAAATATCAACGTCTCTTACTTTAAACTTGTCTTCAATAGCTTTAAATACTTTATTCCAAAGAGCACTGTCGTCTTTATCCTTATCTTCTACACCAAGCGCGGCAAGATGGTCATTTGTCCAGTCACCGTCATCATTCATAAATGAATCGAGAGAAGATGCATCGAGCTTTACTTCACCCTTCTTTGCTTTTTCAGCCGCGTACCAACTAGTACCACTAAGGGTATGACCATATTCGTTTATATCATTAAGTATCTGTTGACGAACGCAATATGATGCAAATGTCTTAAAGGAAACAGATTTATCAGCCGCTGGATTCCAATTATTTATAGCATCATTAAATCCTACGAGAGCCGCAGACATAAGTTCTGCTTTAGAAAGTTTACTCTTACCCACAAACTGATTAACAATTTTATGAACAAGAGGTGTATACATTTTAATAACATCCCTCTTACCCTTATCGCTTTCTAAGTCAATGGTGAGGTCAGAAACACGAAGTTTTTTCTGCAAAATACCTTCGGTTTCTTGTGGTGCCTGGTATTGAGGAAGTACTCGTAGTTCGTGATCTTTCATTTTAGAAACCACATTCCATATATCTTCAAGATCACCTACAGGAACCCCTATTTTTTCAGATAATTTCCCCAATAGATTTTTTCCAGCCCATCTAATCTCTTCTATCTGATCAGCTGTAAATAGAGAATATTTTTGTGTTAAAAATAAAACATTCTGAATATCACGCGATACCTCCTTAGAAATTGTCTTAATATAATTAGACACATCCTGGGAAGTCAACTCACGAGTTTCAAACTTTTTGTGAGTTTCAACAATATATTGTGTAAAGTTATGCATATGTTTACAAATATTATAAACAAATAATAAATCTCATGATTTTGTAAATAAAGACTTTAAAATTGTGATCATATATAAGTTCTTCAAAAACCTATTTTTAAATCTTAAGTATACCAAGATATTAAAGAAAATATATAAAGAAGAAAAATTACTCGAAGGATTTTCAAAAATATTTGGTACAGAGTTTCATCTTGATTGGGTGGGGCGCGCTTATGCGGTGCTTAATCCTAATCTTGATGAAAATGGTAATTACTCTCCCAATACCCAGATATTTGAATATGGGGAGAACGGATTGAATAACGATAAGATGATTGAACAGTGGGTGATGGAGAAAATGATTGTAATTTCTAATTTTATTAAAGTAAATAATTTATTTGAACTTTTAACGTATTCTATTGAAAAACTGGATGAATACGATAATTATTTATTTGTGCTTGAACCAATCACACTTGCTGATTGTATTAAATGGAGCAAATGGATGGCTGGATTGATTGGGGTTCTCGCAATTATAGGAACAATTTTAGCAATTATACTATAGTACAATTATGATAGAAACATTAAAGAAAAAGGCCTATAAAGAGGTCGCAGAAGAACTCGAGAAGGGTCTCGAGGAGTTTAAGCAGAAGGTTAGTGAAGTAAGTGTTGTTGATGAACTCACTAAGATGGAAGATGATCTTATGGAGGAACAGAAGAAGTTTGACGAATATATCAAAACAGTAAAATATACTCTCCCTGATGCAACTGAATATGATGGTGAGCGTTTTACTAAGAATGATATCGCAAAACTCATTGTTGAGTTTTTGAATCGCTCTGAGGTTGACTGGCAGTTTACCCTTGGTCTTTTCCAGCTGGTAAAGCTTTGGAGGGAAAAGGATTTACAGACTATTGATTACAGTGCTTTTGATAGCACGCTTCGTCTTCTTAATAATCTTAAGTTTAGAGGATTTTCCGATTGGAGAAATATTCTTGCAGTGAACGAATATATGAAGGGTTGTCATGAGCCATACTCTATTGACACAGCTTACATGATCTTCCTTAACCAGAAACACCAGGAGATTCTTAATAGGATTACTCTTCTTCAGAAGGTTGAGCCTGTTAACGAATAAAATTCCTTTTGAATGCCGAAAGAAAAAGAGAACCGAAAGGTTCTCTTTTTTATTTTACTTTGCTTACAATTTGTATGAGCTTGTGAATAATTTGTTGATCTATCTCGTCGTACTCTTTTCTGTTTACAAGTATGTATGTGTTGTATCCCTCTCCACTTTTTTGAGTAACTAACACCCATTCGGTAATATTATCCCATGTTCCTTCTTTTCCCCAAAAACTCCAATAGACATCAAGAGAGTTTGCATACATAGCATCATTCCAATGAACTTTATCATGTATCTTACCAGGTTTTATCCAATCAAGTGCATCAAGAGTTATGTCGTTCTTTGGGTTCCATGCATAGAAACCAACCCCCAATATATCACCTTCCTTATTCCGAAAATCATGACACCAATTACGAAATGTGGGATTTTTAATATTATCCCTTCCATAACTCCCTTCTATAAAATTTAAAATATCATCCTTACTTATTCTTTCTTTAAGTAGTTTTTGATAGGGGAGTTCACGTGTAGCTAAATCCTTATCAAACAACGATTCCGTCATTTGAGTCTTCGAATCAAATAAACTTTCCCGTAACGTTTTCATCAGTCATTAAAATGTTCATTTGAATAGGTGAGTTCTATGTCATACACATCATCAAGTGTGTCTATGACGCACTTTTTAATATATATATTATTTTGTCTTGAGTATTCCTGAACAATCTTTCCAATCTTAATAAATTCATCACTTAATCCCCATCCATTCTTTCCAAAGGATATTTTTAAGATGCCTTTCTCTTTATCATCATCCACCCTAATATCTGAAGGAAGTGTGTTTGCGTCTCTTTCGAGTATATACTGTTTAATACTTTTCATATATAAATAATAGTTAGGTTTTTAGTATTTTTAATCAAGAACATTTTAAATACGATATTTAATGAATCATTACATTACTGCGTTTGATGTTGAGACCACAGGTCTTTCACAGACAGAAGATTATATCATTCAGCTTTCTGCTATCAGGTTTAAAAAAGATACATTTGAACGGGTTAAAACTTTCAATTATTATATCAAACCTATTCGCTCATACGAGATTAAACCAGGTGCTTTTGAAGCACATGGTCTCACTAAAGATTTTATTGAGGAGAACGGTGTTCCCCTCAAGAGTGTGGCTCAAGAGTTTATTGAAATGTTTGATGACGCGGATGTTCTTACATATAATGGTAACAGATTTGATGTCAATATGATATATAAAGATCTTCTTATGATTGGGATCGAGTTCCCCATGGATGGAAAGATCTTTTATGATAGTTATGGTATGGAAGCAAGACTTAATCCAAGGAAACTCTCTAATGTATATTTTAACTATACAGGTAGGAATCTTGAAAACGCTCATAACAGTCTCTCTGATGTAGAAGCAACGATAGAAGTATTTAAGAATCAACTTGAAGTACTTAAAGAAGATAATGAAACTGGTGAAGAAGTGGATGATTGGGTAGAAAATACTCTTTACTCACCAGAAGGATCTATTCGCAATGCTGCAAACGGTAATGAATCGGAGAGGATTGTATTTAATATGGGTAAATATAAGGATCAGGAGTTTATGGCCGTATGTAAAACTGACCCGGGTTATATTAGTTGGTTTAAGGATAAGGTGGCTAGTCGTTATACTTGGAGAAAGTTGACTACTTATTATAAAGAACATAGGAATGACGATAAATGAAAGCAGAAGATAAACTCAAAATAGCTAAGTATGATCTTAAAGTAGCCAAGCAGACTGCGGGTCGAAAGAAAATGGACCCGAAGAAAAAACGTGCTTGGAGAACACGCTTAAAGAAAGATGAACAAACTGTTAAAAAACTTGAAAAACAAATTAAGAAAAAATAATAGTTTGTTATTTTAACATATAAAGTTTAACATTTTAAAATTATTAAAAAATTGAAAGAATCTAATGTTTCAATTCCAGGTGACCAGTTTGAGTGGCCGGAATTTGTAGATGAAAAGGAGAGAATTAAATCGTATTCTCATCGTTTCCGCAACAAAACTATCGCAGAAGCCTTTCAGGAGGTGTATGGTGTTGACCTAGCAGGTGTACCTGAATCTGTTAATGATCTTCCCCGCGAGTATAATGTGGGTGATGTGATTGAAACCCGTATCAAGAGCGTGAGCAAGGACGCTGTTGAGTTTGCTGGTATTAACTATAAGGGTACGGTTGCATCCTCAGTGAACCTTTATAAGTATAGGAAGCTCAGAAACGGATCCGACCAGAAGGTAAAGGCAATAGTTACTGATGTTAAGAAGGATAGGATCTCAATCAATCCTATTCAGCCGATGACTGATGAATGGATTAACTCTGTGGTGAAGAATCCTACTTCACAGAGGGTTATTGGCGCTCCTAAAACCATTAAGGTGAAGAATCTCCAGCTGACTAATGGGGGATTCACAGGTAAAGCTGTTATTCCTACTACATCCGAGTACGTAGGCGAAGAGGTCGTGGTGGATGCATTTATCCCAGGAAGTCAGATTGTTCTTAACATCACTGATGACTTTGAACAGTTCATCGGAAAGGATGTTGATGCCTTTGTGGTGAGTTATATCTCCAGAGGTGATTCGATGTCCCTTATTTGTTCAAGAAAGAACTACCTTACCTTCCTCGGTCATGTGACTATGATGGAGCTTTTCAATCGTTGGTGTGAGGACTCACCTCGTTGGACGAAGAGTGCCAGGGAGGTCCATGGTGGTAAGGTCACGGGAGTACTGAACTCAAGTAAGAAATGCGGTGTGTTTGTTGAGGTAACTGACCTGAATATCACTGGTATGGTGAAGGTTTCTCCTGAGGAGTTGGTTAACTATAAACCTGGTGATAATGTAGCTGTCCACCTTTCATCCTTTGATGAAGAGACTTACTACAACAAGGATGTTCAGCAGGTCCAACACGTTGATCCGTATGTGATTAATGACGGGGTCTTGGTGAAATGCAACCTCAAACCAATCCTTGAGTTTGTTACTAATGCTACTCCGGAGAAGTAAACGTTGTTACATAAACAAAAAAAAACGGATCCTCAAGGACCCGTTTTTCGTATATTAAAATACTGTTTCTAATTTATTAAACACATTATCGACAAAATTAATAATCTCACCTTTATTGATTTTATAATAATTGAATTTATATGTAAATAATATATCTTTATAATCAACAGTTGGTGTTTGATAAATATCTAAATATATATTATCTTCATCAGGAGAAAAAACTACTCTTACTATAGGTGGGCGTGCTTTATATAATGATATCCCAGTTAGCCCCCATCCTATTAGCCCCCATCCTATGAGTGTGATAGATGATGAATTCATCACCCTTTATAACACTCGCCTTTTGTGATGTTAATTGCCATCCTTTTTTATGATCATATTTAATAGATTTAACTATTCCCAAAAGGCATTTCTCCCAGCCCTTAATAGTATGTTGGCCACTCTCATAATCACTTATAAGATTAGTAATAACATCAAGTATTCCTATTTTACGGGTAACTAAATCATTATCAAACAACGATTCCGTCATTTGAGTCTTCGAATCAAATAGACTTTCCTGTAGACTTTTCATGCTAATTCAATATATTAATTTAATAATCATATGATAAAGATCGTATACAAACCAACAGACAAAAGATATATATTCTTAACAGGAGATTCTCGAGAGATGCATGAACTTGAAAAGCATCTTAATAAGATCCCTTCATACATGTATATGCCTTCTTTCACGGGTATTCCAAAACCAGAAGTATTCTTAAATCGTTTCACTACAAAAAGTGGAACCACTGCTTGGTGGTGTCATAGTGGATTATATCGCGAGATACAATTATGGTGTGAGAAAAATCATATAAGTATTACAGGTATAGATCGAACACTTAAATATACGGGGTTCTCTATGTCTTATGAAGATTTTTGCGAATATGTTGATAGTTGGGATTTAAATATTCAATTAAGAGATTACCAATTTAAAGCAGCGTGGTTAATCTTAAAATATAATTGTTCATTAAGTCAATTATGTACGAGGGCGGGGAAAACAGCTATTGGATATGTTGTTTTTCGGACAATGCTTGAGAAGATGGGTGCACATAAAATACTTATGATTGTCCCGTCTATTCAACTGGTAAAACAGGGAGTGCAGGATATGAGCGAATATGCGGAGTTCTTCAAGACATCACAGGTATGGGCAAAGAGTGAGTATTGTGATAGTCCGAATCTCATTATAGGTACTTTCCAATCTCTTGTTAAAAGAGCGGACCCCCGCGACCCAAAGTATGATCCACATTTCTTTGATGGAATTGATGTGGTGTGTTGTGACGAGGCTCATAAACTTCCTTGCAAGAGTATCAATACTATACTCGGTCGTCCATTTATGAAAGATGTACAGTTGAGGTTTGGATTTACTGGTACACTTCCTCAACAAGATACTATTGAGTGGTTGTCTTGTCAGGCAATGATGGGACCACAGATACAAGACCTCACCACGATGGAGTTGGTTAAAGAGGGGTTTCTTGTGCCTCCCATTATTACACAGATACGTTTAAGTTATCCTTGGAACGAAGTGGAGAAGGATATTATAAAGTGTGGAGAGTATCTTTGTGGAAGCAGTAAAAATCCAAAAGAACTTCTACCAAAAGACCAACGGGAGTTTACGCTACGTGAGGTCAAGACACTTCCTAAGGCGCTTAAAGATATCCGCGCGATGTATGATGACAGGGAATACGCCAGCTACCTGATAGAACTCTGTCGAGGACAAGGAGCGAAACTCCTTATGCTTGAACAGATGCTTGTGCATAGAAGTAAAAAGCGTATTGATGAGATTGAGAATCTCATTTCCAACATGACTGATGGTAACTGTATAGTACTCGCTCATCATACGGAGTATATAGAATATCTCGTTAAGACACTCACAGAGAAGTTCCCAGATAGAAAAGTTCTTAAGATTACAGGATCGGTGACTCTCAAGAAAAGACAAAAGGTACTTGATGAGATGCTTGATAATAACAATGTTATACTAGTGGGGAGTTTTGGATGTATCAGCACGGGCATCACTTTCAAAAATGTCAACTACGCTATCTTCGCTCAATCCTTCAAGAGTGATATTACTATCATGCAGAGTATAGGGCGAGGGCTTCTTCCTCAACCAGGTAAGGATGCTTTCTATATATATGATATTATAGATGACTTTCCCTCTCATCAACTCCTGCGACAAGGAAAATCGAAGATTAAATCATATGGGAAACAAGGATTTAAATATACTGTGATTGACGGATAAAAAAAGACCCCTGTTAAGAGGTCTTTTTCATTTCATTTTATTTTAATTTAAGTATAAAAATAAAGTTTTCTCTACCCTTAAGATTGCGTAGACTTTCTGTATTGTCCCAAACTTCATTTGTATTATATTTTAAAAATTCCCCTGGCTTTAGTTTTGATATATCTTTTTCTATATCTTTACTCATTGCAGCACCAGAAAAGCATTCTATTAATTTTGTTTCTTTTTCAAAAGTGGTTATTTCGACGGGATAATTATCAGAAAATTCCATATACACAAATTGTACAGACTGTCCTATTTTTACATGTTCTCCTCCCACATAGTGAAATTCTTCATTTATATACTCATTAATACTTTTCATACAACATTCAATTTAATTATTTAAATAATAAATAAAAAAAAGACCTTTGTTAAGAGGTCTTTTAATTTTAACTCATGTATTTATCAGCCCATGAAGGAAGTGTGATACTTTTACACCCACTAAACATTTGATATGTATGTGCGTGAGGGTCGATATTCCATTTGTCTAATCCTTTTCCTTTAAAACTAGTGCAATGTTTAAACATACCTCCAAAATGCTCACCATTGCTTACATTCCATTTTGATAGGTCACAATCAAATTTTGTACACCAAGAGAACATGTTGGCGAAGTTATTTACATTACTTACATCCCAACCACTCACATCATAATTTAAATCTCTCTTTGTTGCTTTATCTTCAAACAAGGCACCCATATCATCAATCTTCGATGTGTCTATCCAATTAAGATCAACTGTTTCTCCACGACGAGGTTTAAGAATATCTATATATTTTCTTATACTATCAAGTAGTTCTTCCTTAGTTTGAGGGTGGTCGTTAACTAATCCTTTTTTAACTAAAGACTTATCAAATAATGATTCGTTTATGTATTCAGTAAGTGTTTTCATGTAACATTCAATTTAATTACTTAAATAATAATTCACCACATCCTCCAACTTACAGGAGAACACTTCCACCCAATTCAATCCGTTTTTCTTTGCAGTTTCTCGTTTGAGAGGATCAGATTTTGTCCAGACTTCATGAGCAATATCATAATAATCTGTGTGTTTATTCTTCCATCCTTCTGCAATCATTTTATCGTTTTCATTATCAGGATTATAGGGATGAAACCCATGTGTCCAGTTGCCTTGAATTTCGAGATATAAATCTTTATCAGGAAAATAAAAATCACATGCAAATGGATATTTCTCACTCCTATATTGATATTTGTAATTAACCCCGTGTTCGTCTAACCATTTCTTAAAGTCTTGTTCTATTTTTGAACTATTGAAGGAGTGATTTGATTTTTTGGTTTGATATATTTTTTCTTGGATTTCTTTTGATTTTGTTTTAATTATATCTTTTACATGTTGTGATTGTGTTGGCCATTCGGCGCCATAACGTTCGGTGTTTGTTTGTTTAATTTTTTCTTTTATTATATTAGATTGTAATGGGTTTTCTATACCATATTCTTGTAATAAATATTGTTTAATTTTATATTTTATCTCTTCGGATTGAAATGGATTTTCTACACCATATCTTTCGAGATTGGTTTGTTTAATCTTTTTTTTTATCTCTTCGGATTGAAATGGATTTTCTACACCATAATGAATCATTGTAGTAAGTTTTTTTCTCTCCTTTACTATTTCTGATTTAGATTGATGGGTTACTCCATAATGTTTTAATAGGGTGCGTTTCTTTTTTTCTTTTATCGATTCTAATTTAGATGGATGATTTACTCCGTATTTTTTAATCCATGTTTGTTTTTTTCTGTTTTTTATATCATCTGATTTATATATGCAATCTCTACAGCAAAAGGTTTTATACCCTTCTTTAATATTAATGAATCTAACTGGATTTCCACATACAGCACACACGGGTCTTTTGGTGAGTTTATGAATATACCAATAAAGTTTCTCTGTCCAAGAAAGGTTAGTTGGATAATGCTCTATAATATATGTATGAAATTCTGGGAAGTGAATTGATATATATTTTTCCCTAATTGTATTTTTATTAAGTGATTCTAATTTAGGAGTTTTCATATGTAACTTTCAATATAAATAAAATAAATAAAAAAGAAGAGTTCTATATAGAACTCTTCTTTCATAATTAATATAGATTTGTGATTTTTAACCCTGCACAAGCTGTGAACGCATCTCACCCGTGCGATAGATGTAGAGTTGTTCTACCATTTTACCTGCACCACGGCTTGGTTCGATATGTGTATCGAGTATAAGCAGTTCATTATCAATGGTTTCGGGGGTGTTATTGCTATCATCACAAATGTTCTGATAGTCATATACACCACCATTGTTCTTACAGGTTTCAAGGATTACGTCTGCCTTACCCTTGATGGTCTGGCGGAGTACCTGGGTATTAAGCTCCCAACGATAGCTCTCAAGAAGATCAGCAATCTCATCCTGCAGGAAGATAACCAGTTCACGGATGTGAATCTTGCTAAGACCACTCACAGGAACCTGTTTTGCTGTCTGCTCACTGTTAATATAAGTACCACGTCTTGGCTCGTAAACGAGAACATTAATACCATAAGGTTCGAGGACATCACGGTCGGCTCTTGAGAAGGAATAATCAGGTCCAACAAGATCAGGATCCTGGATACGACCATACTGACTACCTGCAACAATATAATAAGGTTGTCTGTTATTCCACTTATCTTCGAAGAGGTTACTTATAAGACCTGCGGCAGGGATCGTTGACTTCACGGTACCATCACTGAGCACCAGCTGTGTGAAGTAACCGCACCAACTTGCACCATCTGCATCATCAGGAAGAGGGAAGCATGCCTTTGTACATACTTTCTTAAAATCGAGAGTCTTGGAAGTCTGTAAGTTGGAAGCACCAACAAAATCCTTAATCTTAGGGAAGTTCAGAATTGCAAAAGCATTATCTTTCTTCTTAGCTATAGAAGCAAGAATTATCTTTGCGGTAGCACCAGCAAAAGCACTAGCGGATTCTGATTCAACCACAACAGGAGTGTCATAAGTATCTACGATGTAGTGATACTCAGAGTCAACACGGTTTGTCAGCGCCTCCTGAATACCCTTGCCGTAATCACCAGTAATCACCTCAATACTACCCTTAACATAATCAATAGGAGCTGTCCAGCTTGAATTTGTTGAATATGTGAACCCTTTGATGTATTTAGGAGAACATGTGTATTCAGGAACTTTTACTATTTCAGGACCCTGTTTTTTATCGGGGTGAGTAGCATCGGTATTAACAGATTTTTTCAAAACAGCCGCTTCCTTCTGTACGTCCGTAGGGCTTTGAATTTCGGTATAATAATATCCTGCGGGATCAGTAGAAGCAGTCCTTTGATAATATTTAAATCCATCCTTACTAAGATCATCAGGGCATAACGTTCTTTTAATTGAGGTAGCATTACCAGTAAGCTGGGTTTCATCGAGTTTCATAAGCATCTTATGATCTGCGAACCCACTATTAAAGAGGAGATCTATGCTGAGGTAGTTACCATTAGTTCCTTTAAAGTAAGGAATGGTTGTTCCGCGGTAAGCAACCACAAAGTTAGATGCAGGATCTGCCGCAAGTGCTTCAAGAGCATCTGCTGGTTGACCAAAAGCATCAGTATATGCCTCATTGAGATATATTTTACTATCTTTTATTGTAAAATAAGGGACAAGAGGACCATCTCCACTACAAAGATCTTCTGTAAACTCACCACGGAATACATACACATCCATAAAGTAGTCCTGGAGTTTTTCATCCTGTACTGGAATGAGATAATCAGGCATCTCATCACTTACACCTGCAAACCACTCGCGAATGGAAAGGTCATATTCTTCGGGTTTTACACCACGCATGATTAATGAACAACTAGCATCCACTGTATCAGTGGCCGCGATTGAAATATATGCATTATTGTCTATTTTGCTAGGCAGATCGTCTGAATCAAGTGCCCAGAAACGGTTGGTGTCATAAAGGGACGTTACTTGCAAACCGGTGTTTTCCCCAGGGACTGTCGGGTTTGCAGTATAAATATTAGATGCGTCAAAAGACATATAACCAACTTTTTCTGAGCTAAATGGTTTCAGGTTCAAGCAAAGAATAGGACTATATGCCAGTGCCTGAAGTGCGAGACGATGGAAGAATATACCTTTCTTTTCAAGTCTCTTCGATATATTACCATAAGTCTTTATGAACTGATCACGAGAGCTTATATAAACCGGAGTATTAAAAGGGCCTTTCTCCGAATAACCCACTAAGAGTCTAAGAGTCGAGACATATTGCTCGGGAACCACAGATTTATCATAAACGAATCTGTAAACCCCACTGGACTTAATACTCTGTAAATGTAATGGAAGACTCATATTTTTATTTAGTTTAATTTATTTTACATTATATATGACAAAATAATAAGAGTTCTTGATTCTCAAATTAAAAACTATTCATTATTATGAAAATCTCACTTATTATTTATGCATGACAAACGTTTGTAATATATTCAAGCCGATGACTAACGAAAACGGCAATTTTCTTTTGTTTTCAACATATATAAAAGATCTCTCTAAGTATGCTGTAGACTCAAGCCATAGGATTGTCCCTAAACATTTTGTGTGTTTAAATCTAGGGGATGGTATATTAAGTAAAACCTATAATGTATTAGATTCTTATATGGAAGACACCACGGCACTAGTGCAGAAAACTCAATATATGCCTGCGTATTTTCAAAATACACTTGAAGAAGGTGCTGCAGTAGCATACTCCGATAATGATTCATTCTCAGGAAACTTCTGGTATCTTATGTCGAAAATATGTTTGGAAAATACATATACTAATATAAATGATAAAATTGTATATGTTGGAGATGTAGATACAACATCATGGGAAGATGGATATTTTGATACTATATTAAATATTAGTTCAGGTGCGCGTGCAGAAGCGTATGATTTTCAAGCAGGTGTCATTCCTCAAGGGGCCTCTGGAGCTACTCCTGATAATATATTAAGTTTTCTTGCAATGATTGGTAGTAGTGATGAATATCAGCAGGGTGAATATATACAAGGATGGACGGATGACGCTACTCCGATATCCGGGAATTTAAAAGCAACCACACAACCATATGTAAGTATTAATAGTAATTCTTCTATATTTAATTATCTATTTAAACTTAAAGATTCTAATAATGTTTCGTCATCATTTACTTTTGATACCATAGTCATATTATATAATATCACTGATGGAGATGGTGCTGTTATTGAAGAAGATATTCCTATGGGAATTTACTTCACAGGTACTGTGGATAATACAAAAATCCTTAATCCTGTTACCATCTACACAAGTGATCCTGGTGCGTATGGTGTGGGTACGAGTTGGTCGCTGAGGATAGCATCTAAGTTTTATGTTGATCCCGCAGGCACAGCACATGTCGAAGATATTGAACTTGATTCGAATGCATTATATGATAATATATCTGCTCAACTCACAGCTGTCGCAGATCTCCTCAAGACTGTTCAGAAATCATTTACTGAGACTAATAGAGTAAATATTGATTTAAAAAATACCCTTATCCAATTCTTTAACACTCAGAAAGTGAATGTGCCTTATATTGTTAATGGATGGTGGTTTGTTAATGGTACTTCCACTGGTTTTCCTGCTTATGAACCTCTACCAAGTAATTGGTTTGAAAAGTATGAAGCAACTGATGAAGAAACCAAAGCAGTGTTTGAACAATAAAAAAAGGAACCTCACGGTTCCTTTTTTTGGTAGCGGGGGTGGGATTTGAACCTCACGACCTTTAGCTTATGAGGCTAACGAGCTACCTGGCTGCTCTACCCCGCAACTTTCAGTATATCTCTTTTACTTCGTCACGTTTTCGACCACTTCATTCTGCTCCTGCTCGGCAACCTTCTTTGCATATGCCTCGTTGAAAGCCTTTCGGAAGGCAATGTCCTGATTGCTGAACTTATAATGCTGAATCACCTTACCATCCGGTGTGATCTGAATGTGGTCCTTCTGCATACCACGATGACGAAGTTTATTAATCCTAGCGTTTTCTCTTTTCTTGTCATCCCAACCCTGGGCTTTAGATACTGTCCTGTAACTTGCGTACATAATTTAGATTTTTTAAGTTAAACTTTTAACAATTATATATACTAAACTTTCTTCTTAAATTTACTTTTTATCCACCGAATAATTTTAGTTTCTAGCCAAAGAGAAGTAAGCATAGGACGGAGAGCAACGGAAACGAGTATAAATGATCTCTCATCAACTTCTTCAGGATGTTCCTTTTCGAGGATATAAGGGTCAATCTTATTCAACTTACATGACACCCACATAACTGGACCGAGAGCTAGATAAAATCCGATCACTATTAATAAAACCACCCACCAACTCATTTTTCTTCTTTTTTATTTTCTTCTTCCTCTGGATCTTCTTTTACAATCTCTGCACCATCGGAATATTTTGTTATACCATATTCTTGTTTTATAACCCTATTTTCAATATATCTAAGCCATTCTTCTGTTGCATTCATACTTAAATAATCACCCCCATAAACTCAACTCTTCACCCCGCCATTTCCTTAATGTTCCATGTAAATCCTGAGTTTTGCAAATCTCCATATACATCTCCTCAGTGTCACCAGTCTTGTATTCGTATGGTTCAACATCTTGTATGAGGAGAGGATTAAGAGTATTGCCCGTCCGTTTTTTAAAGTACTCCGCTTGAGCTGGTGTGACATTTTGAAATGTAGTCACCGCCCAAAGAAACCAATCAAGATCTTTGTCTATGACTTCTTCCATGGTGAGTCCTTTTTTCTTTGTGTACCACCAGAATTTTATTGGCCACTCACCAAACCTATCTTTAGAGATTTTGTGCATGATATAATATATTAAAAATATTGAAAATTCCATGAAGTTATATGACCAACATAATATTATTTATATATGGATTTAACATTGACTGAAAAAATACTATTTAAACATACTAAACAAGATCCTTCCACTATTATTCGTGGAGAAACATATCTTGAACTTACACCCGATAGAGTTATAATGCAAGACGCTACTGCGCAGATGGCTCTTCTACAATTTATAAGTTCCGGCTGTCCATCACCACGTGTTCCAGTCTCCATCCACTGTGATCATCTTATAAAGACTGATTGTGGGTTCCAACAGGATCTATGTACCGCTCGTGAAGATAATAAAGAAGTATATGACTTCCTTAAGAGTTGTTGTATTAAATATGGGATGGATTGGTGGGGTCCAGGAAAAGGAATTATTCATCAAATTGCTCTTGAACATTATGATAAACCCGGATCACTTATATTCGGAACCGACTCACATACACCTACCGGTGGTGCAGAGAGTTGTATAAGTATAGGAGTAGGTGGGGCAGATGCTGTAGATGCTATGGTTGGGGAGACTGTGGAGGTGCTGATGCCAAAGATTTTAAATATCAATTTAGTCGGGTCGCCTAAACCATTTGTTACTGCTAAAGACATTATATTATGTATATTAAGTATACTTGGTACTAAAGGAGGGACGGGTTATGTTCTCGAGTACTCTGGCGAAGGGTGTATATGGCTCTCTACTGATGATCGTGCAACAATATGTAATATGGGGGCGGAGTGTGGAGCAACAACAAGTATATTCCCTAGTTCACCATGGTTATCAAGCCCTCCATTCACCGCAGATCCGAACCCTTGGTATGATGACGTGATACAAATAGACCTATCTGAAATTGAACCACAGATCTCGGGTCCCTTCTCTCCAGATCTTTCAGATAGTATATATAAAAAAGATTTTGGTGATGCTCCGGATATAATATCCTCTGTGCTTATAGGTTCATGTACAAATTCTTCATATAGGGACTTAGCTACTGTAGGCGAGTACCTGAAGAGTGGAGTTGAATTAAAGTCAAAACTTATAATTGTCCCTGGTAGTGAAGGTATATATAATGAACTTGATAAACATTGGTATATAGATGTTTTTAAAGAAAAAGGTGTTACTATTGCCACTCCCGCATGTGGTCCCTGCATAGGACAATGGGTTCGTCCGGATGCTGGTAAAAACACTATTATAACAACGTTTAATAGGAATTTTCGAGCAAGAAATGACGGAAATCCTAATACATATGCTTTTATAACATCTCCTATCACAGCACTCCGTTATGCTGTGTCTGGTAGTCTCCGTCATCCTGCAAATTTACCCACGGTTGAAGTCTTTCCCGTAGGTGTGAGGACGGTTCCCGATAAGATAGAGTATAATCCTAATCAGGAGATAAATATAAAGGAAGGTTCAAGTAGATTACAACTCCTTAAAAGATTTCCTTCTCACTCTCCAGTAGATTTCTATAACCTACAAGTCTTGAGAAAAGTGGTAGGTAAGTGTACTACAGATAATATATCTCCCGCTGGTCCTTGGTTGAAGTATCGTGGGCACTTGGAGAATATATCAAAGAATTTCTTATTAACTGCTTCATTTACAAAAGATTACAAACACGATCCTTGGGAAGACGCTAGGGCGTTAGGAGGTAGTGTTGTGATTGGTGATTGGAACTATGGTGAGGGATCATCAAGGGAACACGCCGCCCTGGAAGCAAGATATCTTGGTGTACAGTGTGTGATAGCTAGATCGTTCGCACGCATCCATGAGACGAACCTAAAGAAACAAGGAGTTCTCCCTCTTGTGTTTGATGATCCAGAAGATTATAATAAGATACATGAGGATTCTATGATTAGTGTCGATACGAGCCACCTGAGAGAGACAACGGCCGTTGATGTTAAAGTAGATTATGATCTTATTATAAAAACTCATCACACACTCTCACCACGACAAATAGAATGGTTAGAGAAGGGGTCGTCGTTAAACTGCATAGGAATAAATATTCCTGTTATCGTTGGTGATGGTATAGGGCCTGAGGTGACGAGCGCAACAATGGATATTATATCTACAGTATGCCCAGATATTCATTTCTTTCCCATTCAATATAATGATTATGATACTATAAAGACATTTAAATATTGTCTTAAAGGTCCTCTCACCACTCCAGTAGGGACAGGTCATAGGAGTTATAATGTACAACTCCGTCAAGAGTTGGATCTCTTTGCATGCGTGAGACCAGTGATGTGGTATGGTAATGAGTCTCCCGTCCGTCACCCTGAGAAAGTAAACATGGTGGTGTTCCGTGAGAACACAGAGGATCTCTATGCCGGATATGAGTGGAAAGCGGGTACTGATGACGCGAAAGAACTTTGTGATAAGATTGGACTAGAAAGAGACGCTTCCATTGGACTTAAAATAATATCCGAGCCCTATTCAAAGAGACTTATGAGGAGTGCCTGTGAGTATGCGATGGCTCATGGAAGAAAACATATCACTATAGTACATAAAGGTAATATAATGAAATGGACGGAAGGATGTTTTCGTGAGTGGTGTTATGACGTGGCTCGTGAATATCCTGAAATTACCGTTGATGATTGTATCTGTGATGCCTTCCTTCAAAACAGTCTTCTTCATCCAGAGAAGTATGATATAATAGTAACAACAAACCTTAATGGTGATTATATCAGTGACGCTCTCGCTGCACAGGTAGGTGGCGTAGGTATCAGTCCAGGTGTGAACACCAATGGTGATGTGAGTGTATATGAGGCAACACACGGGTCGGCACCAGATATAGCAGGGCGCGGTCTTGCTTGTCCTCTCTCCTGTCTCCTCTCTGCTTGTATGATGTTGGATGATATGGGTAGGAGTGAAGAGGCTAGGATTATAAGATTATCCATTACGGTCGCTATAGAGAAGGACCCTCAGACCACAGATGAATGGGTTAAATATATTAAAGAATCATGTCTGAGTCAGTTAAGGAAATAACAGATAAACTATCTATAAATATCGACCCTGAGTTATTTAAAAAACTTGGTGTCAAGAGAGGCCTGCGTAATGAAGATGGGACAGGTGTCCTCGCCGGCCTAACCAACATATCTACTGTTATTGGATATGAGAGGGAGGGAGATAAGATAATTCCTATTGATGGACGACTGGAGATACGAGGGTGTCAACTTGAAGATATAATAGAGAAAGGATTTGAATATGTAATATATCTTTTACTTTCCGGCACTGCTCCATCCGAACAGGAGTTAACTCAGTTCAGACAAGATATTCGTGATGAGATGATCCTTAATCCAAAAACTATATTAAATATAATAGAGTTAGAGGGGGATAATATAATGAATGTCCTTGCTAGGTCCGTACTTGAATTATATGTGTTTGATGATAATGCTGATTCATTAGATAAAGAAAATCTCATTCGTCAATCCGTATCACTCATCTCGAAAATACCTCTTATTATCGCTTACGCATATAATATATATAGATATAAGAAAGAAAGTCGAACCTACCATATGAGAATACCTAAGAAAGGTGTAAGTCTCGCAGAAAACTTCCTTTGGATGATTAAAGGACATGGTTATACTAAAGATGAGGTAGACATTTTTGACAAAATTCTCTCCTTACATTGTGAACACGGAGGAGGTAATAATAGTACATTCTCTGTTCGTGTCACATCTAGTACAGGTACGGATATATACTCTAGTATAGCTGCAGGGATCGGGTCCCTGAAGGGCCCTAAACACGGTGGAGCAAATATCATGGCGAAGAAGATGATTGATGACATTAAGAAGAATGTTGTGTGGGATGATGAGGAGAGTATAACTAGTTATATTGATAAGATCCTCAATAAGGAAGTTGGTGATCGGAGTGGTCTTTTGTATGGTATTGGCCATGCTGTTTATACACTCTCTGACCCTCGTGCCGAAATACTTAAAATTTGCGCAGAAAAACTCGCTATAACAAAGGCAAAAGAGAAAGAGTATCAATTTATGTGTTTACTCGAGAAATGCGCAAAAAAACGCGTTTTTGAAAAGAAAGGAAAAACAGTTTGTACTAACGTGGATTTCTGGAGTGGCTTTGTTTATGATCTGCTTGGTATCCCTGAAGTTCTATATACACCGCTCTTCGCTATGGCAAGAGTTGTTGGCTGGTGTGCACATCGTAATGAAGAACTCCTCTTCGATGGAGCGAGAATAATTCGTCCTGCTTATAAATATACTTTTGATAAATAATTTGCTGCGGTGGAGAGAATCGGACTCCCATTCCAGGGACCAGAATCCTGTGTCTTGACCATTGGACGACACCGCAATGTATTTTAGTACCCTCAAAACGATTCGAACGTTTAATGACGGTTCCGTAAACCGTAGGTTTATCCATTAGCCTATGAGGGCGTTAACTTATTAATTATTTGGGAGTTAGACCGGGTTCGAACCGGTGACCACCAGAGCCACAATCTGGTATTCTACCAACTGAACTACTAACTCCATGTTATATAGGGCTCATATAGTCACCCTTTATATTTATAATTCATCTAAATTAGTTTCTTTATGTTCTAAAATTAATTTAAATTTATAACCTAAATTCTTATATGATTTAACCCTATCTTTCATTTCCTGAATATTCAAGGTCCAATTAGATTTTATCTCTACTATAGTGTTTGATTCCGGTAAATAAAAATCTGGTATTGCTAATCTATCAATTTTACGTTCCGAATCATAATACTTAATTTTGAGAGATTCCACTTCGTATACTATTTTATTTCGATCAAGTTCATTTGCAAAATCACTTTCATAACTACTTCTTAAGAAAAATTCTTTTCCATCCCATGTCTTATGCCATTCTGTTTTGTATTGATTAGATATTTCTCTCGGATTAATTTTTCCTTGTTGATAAGCCAATCTTACAGATGCACTAAAATTTCTATGTTTAATATGGAAAAAATTTCTAATAAGATAATTTATTTTTTTACCACACAGATCACGTATATCTTCTGAACTTAATTTTTCATTATAATATAAGCCGTATAATAAATCTTTAATTCTTAAATATTCATTTATAACTTTGGTTGTACCTAATGTGGAAATATCAAAATTATAAAATTGAGTTTTTATAATATTATTAAACCGCTGCATTATACTGTGATGAGTTATACATATTTTTTCTTTTTTGAAAAAACAATCTTTACATTCGGTTAATTTAATACCGGTTAAATGACATTTTTTTATTTTGTAATTATTTTTACATTCTTTACACATACATGTCTTTAATGACGCATTTTTCGGTATTAAAATATCTCTCCCACATTTAATACATTTTCCCGGTTTACTTTCGTATCTATTACATTTTGATGAAGAATATTTTCGAGCACATTCTTGACAACAAAATCTTTTAGAATACTCTCCGTTGTGTTCTTTACCACAAAATTCACATTTCATTTGAACCCTTTATAATTATTTTATATTTAAATAATAATTAATAACCGTTCGAATTTTAATATTATATTGCTGATCCTAAAGGATTCGAACCCTTATCGTCCGGGTTGGAGCCGGAAATGTTGAACCATTACACCAAGGACCAATATATGTAGTGGTTTCTACCGGATTCGAACCAGTGACGCTGGGGTCTTCAGCCCCACGCTCTACCAACTGAGCTAAGAAACCATTTTGCAGATGCTACCCGAATCGAACAGATATCTAAAGCTTTGGAGGCATTTATGTTACCATTACACCAAGCACCTATAAATTTGCGCGGAGGACAGTGGGATCGAACCACATCCGGGTATTAGCCGGACGCACAACTTAGCAGGTTGCCGCTCTCACCGTCGAGCATTATCCTCCATTACGAGTCGGGTGTCGGATTCGGACCGACGAATATTGATTTTGCGGACCAACGTGTTAGACCACTTCACCACCCCGACATATATTTCAAAGAACAAAAAAAATCACTTGGACTATCTCAGCTCAAGTGATTACTTAAAATTAAAAATGATAAGAATGAAAATACCCTATGAGGTTTTACTTGAGCATATATGTATTACCACACCAACTAAACTGGCGTGATCCAATACCGATATGACAAAAGTTCTTTCTCATGTTTATATAATACAAAATATTTGTTAAAAATTTACTTATTTTTCTTCTTTATCTAATACATCAAGGAACCTGAACGGTTCCTTAGTGTGTTAAAATACCTGATCAATTCGAGTAAAGATATTATTAATATATATTTCAACATCTTCTTTACTCAACTTATACCATTGGAATTTCCCTTTATATAAATGAATGTTGCGTTTATAATCAACCGTGTCCACACCAGTTCTATAAACATCAATATATATAGAATTAATATTATCATCATATTTGATAATTGTAAGTGGGCATGCTTCTGTGCTGAACTCCCTGTCTCCAATTAATCCACGAGCCATAAGTAAAAGAGAAGGATTTGTTGTACCAGTATCAATACTTACGTATAATTCACCATCCGTTATTTTATTAGGTATACTACGACCAAGCAAATCATATCCGTCTTTTGGAACGTATTTAATAGCTTTACTTATATCATCGAGACATTTTATCCATTTGATCTTTGTGGTTTTACCTGTAAGAAAATTTTCTATATAAGCCACAATCACACTGAGTGTCCCTATGTCTTTTTGGACCAGGTCCTTATCAAATAAACTTTCCTGTAAACTTTTCATAATCAATTAATCCGTTATATTATCAATATTTGGTTCTTTCTTGAGTATACCTTCAAGGACCTTCTTACTATCCTCTCCGCTATATGTAACATCCTTACCGCCACTACCTACACTCATACTACCGTTCTTCCAAATAGAAGTGATAGAGTAAAGACCAAGCAGTGCTGCACCTGTGATAAGACTTGTTTGAAGAAGATCTTGTACGATAGGCACAGGACCAGCAGTGAGAGTGAGATATATTATACAAGCCATGCTAACCCCAACCATAAATGCACCAGCAACGCGCTTGACGCTACCAACACCTTTCTCACTAAATACTTCTCTCCACCACTCACGTGATGTTTTATGCTTGACAGAATCCATATGGTATATCTAAATATTTACATATCCCCAATACATGGAGATTAACTAGTTTGTCTTTCCCTTCTTCAGATTTTAGGAATTCAAGATCCCCCTTATTATCCATAAAGAGATTCTCTGTAAGTACTGCAGGGCACCTTGTTGATTTAAGAACCTTGAAGTTTGCCGACCAATAGTGTTCTGCTGGGACACTCCGGTTTCCCTTCAATCCCATCTCGGTTGCAACACTATATAGGTCTTGAGCTAAGGTCTTGCTTTTATCACTAGCAGTTTTACTCACCCATACAGTCCACCCACTGGCCTTCTCCCATTTACCTTCATTACCAGCTGCATTGATGTGTATAGAAAGGAATATACATTGACAATTTTTATTATCATCAACTATCTTATTTACTCTATCACATCTCTCCATCAGGGATATGTCTTCATCCTCTGTAACGATAGGGCGACAATCTAATCCGAGTTCTCTTAATGTGTTAACTATTCTTTTTCCGACTTCTCTGGTCCATTCCCCTTCGTAGAGGGATTTATCTGGGGCACATTTTCCTTTGGTATACTGCCTTGTTCCATGCCCAAAATCTACTAAAATTATTGTTTTCATATTATATAAATAATAAAAAAGAGATCTTGGGTAAGATCTCTTTCCTATCAAAGATCAATAAATTATTATTTTTTCGAGGGGTTCGGTCTATATGATTGTTCCCCGGCCGGACAATCTATATGATGGAACGAGCGAGAGAGGACCTATATGGGTCTTCTTTTTTTATATATATTACTGACGAAAATCTATATAGATACTCCCTTGTTGTACTTGTACATTAATTTTAAAAATATCCGACCATAAACTCTCTGGTATGCCTTGTCGTTTACCATTTTTTTGTTTGGTCTGACTCCATTTCCATTCCGGATTTGGTATACGTAATGCTATTCCGAAATGTTTTCCTTTCTTGTCAAGACTTCCTATGAAACTTAATAATGTATTCGTGTTCATTCCATCTTGTAAAGTTAAATACTGAAAATTAGAACCATCTACTTTTGTCGCTATACACCAGCCTTTTTTATAATTACGTATAATCTCACTAGATTTGTGCATTTTTTTACTATTCTTTTTCTTATATCTCAATAAGACTACTTCCGCCCCAGGATAATCTACCAAGGGATGACATATATTAATTATAGACGCAGATAAGTCATTATAATATCTTTTCTCAGCAATCGGTGCACTTTTAAGTAAAGATGTGATATTAGCTCCCCCACTACTTCCTGTTCCAGAGGTTACCTCTTTATCCCCAACATATACCCCAGGATCTGCAGTAGCTGATTTAACCAGGTATGTTATATAATACGTTGTCAATTTATTCATTGATCCTGTACCTCCACCAACGGAAAAATCAGAGACCCCCATATATATTTCTTTTGCATTAACTGAATCAGCTTCATCTGCTGATATTAATTCAACATACTCATTTTGTTTAGTCCAGCTGTCGTCACTAAACCACCCCTCACATGGCATATAAATACATCCTTGTTCTATAAAAGAATTTATATCTTCTCTAGTATAATCTCCATCACATTCCCCATCAGCATATGATTCGATGTTCTCTATATTTGAATTATTTAATATAGTAATGTTATCCGGAAATACAAGAACCCCTATCGGAGATTGGTCAGAATGACTTGGTGATCCAGCATCATGTAATATTATAAAATGAATCCCTTCTACATCCCCGATAGTTGCTCCAGGACGGTTCAACCCCCATATACATCGAATTTCATCTCCTGTTGGTATCCTCCATCCATTGAGTGTGTTCGCATTATCTATATCTCCACTGTTGTTATCAAAATTTTCTCCTCGACTATCAAATCGCTTACCGAGCTCGATAAATGAAAAATAAGTGGATCCTTCAGTTTTTCCATACTCATTCTCATATGAATTATAACTCCAACCGTCCTCCCAACTACTTGTTAGTTGATACTCACCGTTTCTATATATAAGTGGACTAGACACAACCAATCCTCCAAAAGTAGCGGTTTTTTTAACAACATAAACAGATGTGTCTGTTTTTACTGGAAGATTTGAATACTCTGCCTGATCTGTTATAACAACCTTATCAGCCAAATCCTGTACGGTTGTCCCATCTTCAAGTATAACTGCGGTACCAACAGTCTGTGGATAGACTGTTAGTTCACCATCTTTAAGTTTTCTTATTTCTGCACTCATATAATTTCTTCATTTATTTCTTCTTCTCCAGGATCATTGATTTCTTCAAAATCCACTGGTATGTCCTTATTGGGAATTTTAGTTTGAATAGTTAATTTATTAAGCTATTAATTTATTTAATATATCAATATCACTTAGATAAGTCAATTTAGTGTATTTTAACGACCCTTGAACAAATCTAACCTTCTTGTTATGATTAACCCAAGCATCCATCGGACTTACATAAGTATTTTTATCATAACACATTTTAACCTCTATTAAATTACTAACACAAGGCATTTGAACTGCCACTATTGATTCCCTATCAATTGAATATAATCCATCACTACTAATAATTCCATTTAATTGTAGTCTTGGACATACCATATCTTGAGGGAATTGTTTAATAAGATCAAGTTCCTTATCCAAAAGTTCATTATCAATCCCAGGTCTACTACCATCAAATATTACCAATAAATCATCGTTAGATATTTTATTTTCTTCGAAAATTTTATTAATACCCAAAATGATAGTATTAGCGTTAGTTGAACCTCCAATGTATTTAGTTACATTAGGATTATCGATATATTCATCTATTAAAGTTGAAACTCCTATATAAGTTTTAAAATTGGCCGATACTGAAGTATTAATAACTCTATCAATTACCGTTACCCCATTTATATAGGTCAATAATTTAGACTCACTTGACTGAAATCTAACATTACATCCGGCCGCTGTTATTATAGAGTAAATCATAATTCGAGATAATCTTTATATGAGTGATCTGGATCAATTATATAGTTAACTCCTTGATGATTATCAACATATCTAATATCCCAACCCGGATATAGAGCATTTAATACTTTTCTACCCTCAATTGGTACAGGTAATTCAATATCCTCAAACTGCATTCTTTCAGGAGCAGGTTCATTAATCCACCACTCAGGCCAACAAGCTTCTAATTTACCGTGATAACATGAAGTATCAGTAAAAAGATAAGAGTCAGTATCATTATATTTAGTGTTTTCTGCTTTTAATTCATCCCTTAATTTAAAGTATTGAATCATCTCATCTGAGCAATCCTTATTATCTTTTTTTAGATTCAGAATTTTGTTAGCTTTCTTATTGATCTTTCCTTTTAAGTCAGTTAAATGATTTAAAAATTCAACTCTTTCATCATAATCAATCGGGCATTTATCAAATACAAAGATATCAACGAATATTCCGGTTGGAGTACCGAGATACTTTGCATAGTCTAATGAATTTTCATTAATCAGAAAAGTTGTATTTTTATTGACTAATCTAGTTACTGTAGAGTTAATTATTTGATTGAGGGATGATAATTCATATGGATCTTTTAATTCACTATCAATAATCGACATAAATTTCTCATAATTATCTCTAGTCATCATAAAATCCATATCATTATCAGTCGGGATAAATCCTTTGTGACGAAAGCATCCTATTAAAGTTCCACCATTAGCATAAACCTTAATATCATATTTATCACAAATTCTAATTAATTCTTTAGCTAGATCTAACTGAATCTCCCAAATCCTTTGAGTTTTGGGACTAATCTCTATTTCTTTATCAAATAATAAACGTGTCATACTACATCTCACTTATTGTATAAATTGTTCCGGAATCTTCTAGTATCATCCACATACCATACTCGTAAACTGGCCTTGGCCAAGAAAATTGCATTGATTCAGGGTTCATTGGATCAGCTTTTGATGGGTTATAAATGGTTTGATATTCAACGTAGCTACTTACATCTGAGCCAACTATTAGCTTAGGAGGATTAGCTGTATCTGAAAAGTCAAATCCACTTCCGACAAAACATGAACTATTACCGAAGATTACGAAGTTCATTTCTTTTCCACCTCCACTTACATTAACCACAGCTTCTGCATAGTTCTCTACATCAACAGTCCCATTCTCAGTTATCTCTATACTACCAGAGGGATTAGTGCTGACAATATTATTTCCTAAATATATTTTACCAAGTGTTCCCATAAAAATTAATTAGCTTTAATAATATATAATGTATTTGGATCTTTTGTCGTTAGAGCATCATACTGAGCTTGAGTAAGTATCATGGTACTCGCGGTTTGAGGAGTATCGGTCTTGAGACTAAAGATACTTCCGAGGAACTTGCCATCATAACGATTAGTCGCTAATTTTAGTATCCTTTTACTCATCACCATATTATCTGGATCACTTAAATACGCACCTTCAAAATAAAGAGACTCAAAGTTCCTACCAGCATCATCGTATTTACACCCTAACAACGTCATTGTAAGTGTTTCAGATATTTCTTTACCACTAGAACCGTGGTCAGTATATTGATAAACCCTTAATCCCGAATACACTCCATTTTTAAAGTTTTCTATATTATTATATATTGTTTTAAATGGCTCCGTATTAAGTAATGAAGAGGTGGTTATACTAATATTGGATGAGAAATTCATTATCTTGTCATTATCCCATATCTCCAAATATCTCTCTCCAACGTTTATATCACCGCTTCCAAGAACACTTTGCCCATTTATAGTCTTAATATTAGTACCTGATACAAGGACTTCTTGTTTTTGGTTTAATAATGTACCTAGATCGTTGACCCCACTTGAAGGATTAGTACCATTATAAGTGCCTATTCCCTTGACATAGAATTTATCACCAGTGACTTCAATAGCATTTACTCGAGCTGTATCAGCAGCACCAATACCAATAGCAAATTGCATATCAGAATCATACCTATTGTATGCTCCCATTGCGACTGCACTAGTCCTAGTAGTTCTAGTTCCATCACCGATAGTTAATGACCTATCACCAATAGCTCTGCCACCGATTGATACTGAATACTGACCTTCTGAATAACCTCTTAATGAGAATGAACCAATTCCTGTAGCATGAGCTTCATTACCAATAGCTACGCTATTTTGAGCTGATGCTATACAAGATCTACCTATAGCCATTGAATAATTAGCAGTCGCTTGACTACCATTACCGATCGCTATAGTATATTTTCCTGAAGCTAAGATTGAGTTACCATCTGATGCATCACTAACTCCACCTATTGCGATTGATCCAACTCCGGATGCCTTTATCTGCTTACCACTCTTGGTATTATGACCAAATGCTAATGATCCTTGACCTGAAGCTAAAATACCATTACCTATTGTACTGTAACCACCTGCCATAGCCCCAGCATTAGTAGCTGATATTTGATTCGAACCCGAAGAATACCCTTGTACAAAAGAGCCATTACCACTCGCATTACCATTATAAAGTACTAATGAACCATTACCTGATGAGGTACCGCCATAAAGCGCTACTGATTTTTTAGTTGTATTGGCATAAGGTACTTTACCGTCTAAGCTTGCAGCAGCTGCATAAGATGTACTATCTAACGTCCCGTCACCTTTAACAAACTGGGATGATGTTGCTCCTCTCGTAATAAATTTCGGAGCCTCAACCTCACCATACAAATCCTGCTTAATAGCATATTTAGTAACGGCTGGCATCATTGATTGAGAACCTCTAGTCCACTGATGCTCTATTTGAGTTAACAAACATTGAATTGATTCTTTAGCTGTTATGGTTATTTCCCACTTTTTAACATTATATATATACCCATTATAACATCTAAGAACCACATTATTCGTTGAGCTTGAGTCTCCTATATAGTATTCAGATGCATTATAGTCATACCACCCTTCAGTCCCATTCTTAGTTCCATAAGCTCTTACTGAAACAGATTGAGCAAAACTAGCATAATAAAATGAGAAGTACATAAACCCATAAGCATATGTAGTGAAAGTTACATCATTAATAGTTTCTATTAATATAGTAGCAGTCGCCCCAGGATCTATTTTACAAGAGGTTTCATAATTTCCATCGAATAGAGTTTTAACATCTCCAGTTAAATTGGTTGTAGAGATTGTTATAAAAGATCTAGAACTCAACGCATAAAATCCATTATTCAAGCAATTTATTTGAATTGCTTTAGAAGTCCCACCATGCCCATTTGTAGGCATCAGATAAGATCCCTGTTTAATGGAAGTATTATCTAAGGAGTGTACAAACTCAGTTGTTGCTATCTGAGTAGTGTTAGTTCCGGATGCTGCAGTAGGAGCAGTAGGTGTACCAGTTAAAGCTGGACTCGCAAGTGGAGCCTTACTATCTATAACACTACCTACATCATTCGTGCCGCTTGTCGGGTTGGTACCATCGTATGTTCCTATACCTTTGATATACACATCGCCGTTTTCCATAATCTCAAAGGCATTTTTACGATTATTATCCGATGATCCTATACCTATGCTATGTTGGGTTCTTGCGGAAGATGTATTACCTGTGTTGGATTTATTATATATACCTTCTGCGTGTTCATTTTCATTTAACGCCTGTGTGTATGAGCCTTCTGTATGAGAATACTCACCTTCAGCGATTGTCATATGTCCTTCTGCGTGAGAGCGATCACCTTTAGCACATGTCTCATAACCTTCTGTATGAGAATTTATACCTATTGCATTACATTCCGATCCTTCTGAGTGTGAATAACTCCCATATGCTACTCCTTTAAAGACATATATATTTCTATTTATTGGAGAAGGAGATATTGTAGCATCTGTTGTAAAAGTTGTTGTTGAAGGAATAGATATTACTTCTCTTAAATTTTGACGACCTATCGATGAATTATAACTCACAATATCCCCTATTTTAAGACCATGTGCTGCCGAAGTAGTGTAAGTTCTATTTGATACTGTAGTTATAGTAAAAGAACTGACATTAACTTGTCCACTACCTTCTGCATGAGAATAATTATTCGCACTTGTATTACTACCTTCTGCGTGAGAATAATTATTTGCACTTGTACCACTACCTTCTGCGTGAGAATGAAGATTTGCGTTTGTATAAATACCTTCTGCATGAGAATAATTATTTGCACTTGTATTACTACCTTCTGCAACCGATGCTATACCCGTGCTATTATTATTTCCTTTTAATCTTGCGGAATATTTATTTGATGATACATTATAATCCCAGGGACTTACTATATTATTATGATATGGAGTCCAATTAGTTGAACCACTCGATCCGTTATAATCATATTGCGCTGTGAAACTTGCCGCGGTTGTTGCAGTGTTATATGAAAATTCCAAATAACATGTTATCTCACCATCCTCTTCATGGTAGTATGCATGATAAAGTATATATATATCTGCTTCGGAATAATTTGAGGATTCATCTTCTGAGTGGATTGTTTTTAATAAAACACATTTTCCTGATTTATATGCATTATATATTTCAAGACATGTTTTATCTGCAGTTCCGTCACCATAATCATATACCACCCAGAATATGTTATCTATAGGAACTACACCAAGATCTGTCCATGTTCCATCGGATTCGAGTTCAACAGACTGTATTTTATCCTCATCTCCCGCACATCTACCAAAGTAAATCGCATCTTGATCATGATAGTTTAACGTATATATGTCTTCGTCTTTCTCCACAAACACCGTCTTTCCAGCGTTATAAGCAGCAAGGACATCCGTATAAGTAGTTGTTCCATAAATCGCATAGAATGTTCCACCTACTTCAATATTTCCTGAACCTAATATACTCTGCCCACCTATAGTTTTGATATTTGTACCTGAAACAAGTGTATCCTGCTTCCCCAACAAAAGAGTATCTGTTTGAGTACGAGTATAATAAGCGTTAGTAGGATCATCAATTGGTCCCAGAGGTTCACTCGTTATATCACCACCGGCATTTGCTTTAAGGCTGACAGATCCGTCAGCATTACCTACATATATACCATCATCTGTAGCAAAATAGATTTTGCCATTAACCGCTGTCCCGGCCTCACCCAACGCCTCTATCTGGGCCTTAGTAAGGGCTCTGTTAAAATTTACGTAACTCATATAGATATCTTTTTTATCTGTGCACCGTGTCTCGGTACATGTATGACATCACGCAGTATGTCAATGTGAACTACCCAGCCGCTAAAACGACCAGGCTTCCTGTCTGTAAAGTTTATTATACGTTGTGTATAAAACTTTTCTTCGAGGCATTAAGTGGAGCGTTCCACCCCACTGTATATGTCGATTATATAATAAATAATAAAAGAAGGATTCACTCGCGTGAACCCTTCTTCATATATAATCCTATCTATTTTTACTCTTCCCAGGTAAGAGCGAGGATGGCTGTGTTAAGATTGCTTACATGAGTGGATGTCATATAACCATCAACACTTGCGGTAGCTGCAGGAATGGTTTTGGTGTTACCACTGAGTACTCGTGATGCACTGAGAGATGCGTCATGAACAACAGTCTTCCAAGCATCGGCAGCAGAGCTCGCGGATCCCACACTACCACTACCTTGGAAATCAGGGAGTTTCTTACGAGTCACGGTTATAACACCATTAGTATCCTGTGTTACCTGTTCAACATACTGACCACCAGCAGCACCATCAGTTGCACCAGCTGCAGGAGTAACAGCAGTCTGAGTTGTCTTATAAGAACCAGCAGCCTGCGCACCGATATTTGTGAGAACCTGTGTCTTTTCAGCAGCGGTAAGTGTTTGCTCACCGGCATGAAGGATTTTATGATTTTGATAGTTGGGATCTTGTATATATGCATCACCTGCAGCATATAGTATTGGAGTAATAGAATCACTACCAATAGTTATCGTACCACTAGTCTCTTCTACAGGAGATATTACTATCGCATCATAACCAGTACCATCTCCTTCAAGCGACTGTATTTTATTTACTTGTAATGTACTATCATATCCCTCATGCCCTATCTTTACAGAATTCCAAAATTCAGATGTACCCTCTACAGTTAAGTCACTTGATGTACTTATACCATCGCCTGCTGAAATAGATCCTTCCACTTTCACATTACCTTCAGCGGTAAGATTATCCACAGTTACAGCTACATTAGTTAAGTTTAATCCCGTTGCTGGTGCATAACTACCAATAGTATTAGTAGCACCATTAGTACCATTAGCATACACTAGACCACCACTCACAAACTCCCCGGTTGTATTCTTATACAGGGCGCCCTGTACATCAGTGGTACCAAACTTCTCCCATTTGGTAGGATCAGCAGTAGCTCCTATATCATCAGTAGCAACCCATTCTGATCTATCAGCTGTAACTACATATACATCACCCTTTTTAACATTCGTTAATGCCTTAAGAACAGCTTCAGTAGCCACGGTGCCCTCAAAGTGCATGATGCTTCCGAGACCCGTGATCTTATCGTCAGTATATGTTTTAGATTGAGCAAGAGCAGCCGCAGCAGCACCGAACTTATCAGCTCTTCCTGAGGTAATTGTGCTGCTTGCATCAACAAGTTTACCGGCAGCCTCAACAACCTTATATCCGGTTGCCACAGCTACTGCAGCACTTGCTGAAGATAAATCCGTATTCGCAGCAATAGCGGCTTCACTACTGCTTGCACTCTTTTCAACAGTGCCTGCTAGCCCACTAAAATCTATATTCTTTTTAGTTGCTGTGATAACACCTTCGGCATCTTGAGTAATGGTATCAATAAACGCAGTTGTGCTACCAGATGCAGACGGACTGGATTTTGCGGTTTGTTTTACTTTATATGTATCGGCAATGTTATTTCCGTCACCATCATTATCAGCTTGCCCTGCAATATCAGCAAAATTTGCAGTGTTTGCATAGTCAACACGATTAATGAGTACAGCCTCCTCATCTTCAAGATACGCATTAATAAGATCTGTTATATCGTGTCCGTCAATGGTATTAGCGTTTTTCTGACCAATGAGCTTAAGAATACCATTACCATCACCAAGATAGATACCGTCTCCATCTTTAGCAATATATAAAGTTCCATTTACAACAGCTTGTCCTGCGATGGTTCCAGTGTTTTCAGCAGCTGCTAACTGCGCAGATGTAAACTTCCTATTAAATTTTACTATTGTACTTGCCATATATTTAATTATTAATTTTCTTTATTGTTCCACCATTGTGCATTATATAATTCATCATCTATACCTATATTATCTCGAGCTTGAGCTTTTTGAGACTCTGATAAATATTGTGGTTCGTCAAATCTCACAACACCTCTGAGAGAGTCAACAGCCGCGTTCCATGCGTCGATATCCTCTTGTGTGATATCCATAGCCGGTTTACTTTCTATCTCTTGTATATCTTCAAGAGCTTGGTTCCATGCAGCTACAGCCTCCGGGGTGAGACCTCTTTCGTCGAGTTTCTCATCTATCTTCTCATCAATAACATCATCAGCAACAAGTTGGTCACGGATCTGATTATCTAGGTAAGGCAACCAGTGATTATCATGATTGATATCTCCCCCGACATCGACAATACTCTCCCCAATGTCGTTTTCATACTTTTTTATTAATGATGTCTCACTAAGATGCATATATAAATAATAAAAGAGATCATGCATGCATGATCTCTACTAATACCCACAAGCTCTTAACCGGTCTATATAATCTTTCCTATTAACTCCTCCGTTTCGATCCGCGCTCTTCTCCCAAGGTTGATTATAGTACCACTCACAGCTATCACTATATTTCCACTTCTTATGAAAAACCCTATCATATATATTTCCCAGAAGACTTGGTAATCCAATAACTAATAAATATAAAGGACCCCAACGACGACTGTCAATGCTATGCCCATACTCATGGCGCATACCATCTTCTTTGTCTTCACGGTTCATAATAATATAGTTACCAAGGCTTATTCCGGATGGCATCTCGGTGGTGAAATAAAAAGTTCTCCCATTAAGTCTATGATATACCTTTTCATGTTTATACCAGAGGAGCATAAACAATCCAACGAGATTCTGTGGGAGCTGCCAAACCCACATTAATATTTCTTTAAAGAAGGACATTGAGTATATAAAGTATATTTGTATGTTCGTTAGCAAGTAACTCTTCTTTAAATGAATCATACTTATGTTCTCTAAACATAAGTTTGGCTGAATCAAACCTCTGAGATAATGCATCAAGCGCGGTAAGTCTCTCTGCAGCATACTCCCCTCCACAAAGTTTAATAGTCAAGAGCATCTCAGCAAGGGTGTCGTCATTAAAGAGAGAGTAATTAGATGATTTTTGACTATCTACTATATTACAAAGCATATCCTTTGTATGAATAACCTCATCGATAAAATTTTCACTATTTTGAACACCAGATACTATATTGGTATAAAAATTAGAAAGATTAATAATACAATGAGTTAATCCATATATATAGTTATGTAATTTCTTTTTAGATTTTTTCCACTCCCCCTCTCCACATTTGTCCAAATAGTATTTCCATATCCCTTCAAAACAACCATTAATATAACTCCAATCAACCGGGACAAGACTGTTTTTCATCCACTTCAAACACATCACTCCACCAATCCCGTTTACATATGTTGTTCCTTCAAGATCCCTCATAACAGTATCTGCGTTGGCGAGCTCGATGACACGTAAGAGGTTTTTTCTATTGACTTTCTTTTCTATTCCTTCAGGGAGTTCTTGACCATTACGGACAAGGATACAGGTTTCTCCAATTATATCAGTCATCCCAAAGTAGAATTTAATATCTTCATCATCAATCTTTCTTATCTCTTTCTTATATCCAAATTCATCTTCATTCATACTCTCATCCCACAACTCATCCCAAGACATATCGAGTTTTCTCTCGAGATCCTTCTTTGTAAACTCAAATAATCCTGTTTTAACGCGATTATCAACAAGTATACCCCTATATCCTTCACAAAGACTCAGACGCGCGAAAAAATGCTGTTTTTTCGTCGTTCCATTTAAATCTCTTTTATGATCAAGATATGTATCAGCAATAGACTTTGCTTTTATGTAGTGGGAGAAATCAATCATTATATAATCTTTACTTTTTGCATCTCGTCTGTGAGCATATGACCATTGTTTGGGTGAACAACATACCCGAGTTTTGCAAGTGTGTCGCGGTTAAGAAGCATGTTGGTTGTCTTCTTCTCCCTACTCTTAACAATAGCTATATAAGGATTTTTAATTTTCCTAAGTCCAAGAGTAAGTTCGCGAACTTGAATAACGGGTCTCTTATAAGTATTTTCTCCAGCAACAGCGTTAATATCCCTTACTTTATCAAATGTCATCTCCTTACCATCAACTGAGAATGTAACCTTACCATCACTTTCGGTATATTCACCAACCTCAAGTGTGGATGCAAATGTGCTGTTACCAGTATCGAGTTTTGCGAGGAATTCCTTTTCTATACCATCTTCGAACTTAACCTTTACTCCTTCAATAAATCCCGCTGTCTTGTCCTGAAGCATGAACTCACTTGGATCATCAAGTTCATTAAGAAGGATACTTATAAAGTTTTCCTTAATAACATCGCTGATACCATCGGTTCCTGGTGATGCGTTTATTTCCAACACAACATTATCTCCGATTTTCGGATTACTTCCTTTCACAAGTGGCATAATATCAACAGCACACCAAGGGAGGTGGCTGAGGGTAGCGGTCTTGAGAGCGATCTGTTCCTGCTCAGGAGTGAGCTTTACAGGTTCAGCAGTAGCACCAAGACTGACGTTACTTCTGAAATCCCCACTGATCTTTACTCTCTTCATACATGCGAGAATAACCTGCTTATTTCTCAGGGTAAGAACGTGTACACGGATATCACCACCATCAGCTTCTTCTTTCTTCTGTAGAATCAATCTCCTCTCAGGATCAATAGCAAATATTGTCTGTAGGACAGCAATAATTCTCTTACCATCAAGGAGACTCACACCCGTTCCACCATGACCATCGAGAATCTTCATAACGAACTGTAACTTCTCGTTTTTATCAGTATCTTTTTCATCCCACTCAGGATATACTTGCTTCATACTTTCATTAAAGACCTTCTCATCATAAAGAATATCTTTCGTCATAAGACAGAATCGAGGTTGAGGAACCTCACCCTTCTCGAGAAGGCATGCAGTATCATACTTATCGCTTGCGAGTGCAGCATACTGAACAGGGTTGAGTACGAGGAATCCGCGGTCCTGGAGGAGCTTAACTATATGTTCGCACTGATCCTCACCCTGTACACCCAGACGACTGAATACAAGGGTATCAAGATTAGATTCATTCTTAATAGTCATTTTCTCATCACCATCGGTCAATTCAATAACCTCCTCACGATCATCCGCTACCATATCTGCGGCAACAAACACATGAAGCTCGGGAACAATCTCAGCATGACTCTTTTTAAGAGTATCGACTGCTTCCATAATATTCTTTAATGTCTTATTACCCTTTGGATCACGGTCATTGGTGAACACAATGATGTGTTTAAATATATTTCCCCACTCTTTTGGGTGCTGGTCCGCATAGACTACTTCGAACTTATCAGGTTTGACTGTTTTTTCCTCTTCATTCTTTTTATCATGAGATTCTTTATCCTTATCTTCGAGTTTTTCAAGTTCGTCTTTCCTCTCTGTAATAGTTGCAGGAACAAGGTTAAATTCTTCATTTAACTGTTCTACACTAGAAATGTTGCTATAATCAATTCTCTTTTTCATATAAACACATTAAGTTATGTGAACTACCCAGCCGCTAAACTAAAACGGTTGGGCTTCCTGTCTAAAAAGTTTATTATACGTATCATATAAGACTTTCCTTCGAGGCATTAAGTGGAGCGTTCCACCCCACTATATATAATATATAATAATATGTTTTATCGCAAAAAAATAAAGGAGATCAAATATATGATCTCCTAAAATTAAAATATATGGTTTTTAGAAAAAATAAGTTAAGAAACCTAGGCGGTCTTCAACCACCTAGATGAATTAACTATTTCAACAGTTTAACTTTGATTTTTAATATATTCTAATACTTTATTTTCTGATACATTTCCTATAGTGGTTATAAAATAGGATTCAGACCATAATCGTTTTTTATTAGTCCAATAAAATTTCTTTAAATAATCATAATTGTTTCTATATAGGTAGTTTGTAGTATATTGTTTTAATCTATTTACTGTTTGAGATATACTATATTTTGGAGGAAATGATATTAATAAATGAATATGATTTTTATCTAAATTCATTAAATGTATTTTTATATCAGAATGTAAAGCACATTGATTAAATGATTCTAATACATCATTTTTTATTTGTTGTAAACAACTCCTTCTATATTTAGTTGTCAATATAAGATGATATCTTAATCTAGTTTTCGAATGCCTATAACATTCATATATCATTTTCTGATCTTTATTCATACTAAAATGTTTTTATAATAAATTTAAAATGTTAGTAGTGTGTCTTTATTATATAAATATAAGATAATTCATTTAAATGTTAAAAGAAGAGAAAAATAAAATATTAAAAGAAGCTATAAGTGCTACTCGCTCTAAGCGAACTCTTCAAACATGTAAAACATTTAAATTTAAAATAGATAAATCATCCCTTTCTAAAGAACAAAAAGAATCCATTAAAATGTTCTTTGTTGAGGCAAAAAGAACATACAATTATATATTAAATGATATAAATAATGGGGTTGATTTATTTGAATATGATTATAAAAAATTAAATCATATAACATATCTCGATAAAGATAAGAATCTTATAGAATATGATAATAAATATATTAAAACGTCAGTTATTCAAGAAATAATAGCTGGTATGAAATATTCTATAAAAGGACTTTCAGCTTCGAAGAAAAACGGTAATAAAATTGGTGCTTTAAGATTTAAATCCGAATGTAATAGTATTAGTTTAAAACAATATGGTGTCACACATTCCATAAAAGGAAATAGAATTAAAATACAAGGTATTAAAAAACCAATAAGAGTAAACGGATTAAAACAATTAAATCAATATGAAAATATAGATTATACCGTCGCTAATCTATTATATGATGGGTATGATTACTTTATATCATTAACATGTTATATAGATAAAGAAAATAAGATAAAAAATAATAATATAATAGGAATCGATCTTGGTTGTGAAACTACTGTAACAACTTCTGATGGTGGAAAGATGAAAATAACAATTGAAGAAAGTGAACGATTAAAAGGATTACAAGCTCGTCTCGCTACTCAAACAAAGCGTTCTAACAATTGGTATAAAACAGTTTCTAAAATCAGAAAAGAATACAATAGGATAAACAACAAAAAAGAAGATATCTCTAATAAGATAGTTAATAAGTTAACTCAAAACAGTATTGTTGTCATGCAGGACGATCAAATAAATGAATGGCATGAAAGTGAACATATTTCTATGACAGTACAACATTCTATTATCGGACGTATAAAATCCAAATTAAAGAAGTGCGATAATGTTATTGTGTTGGATCAATGGTTTCCGACTACAAAACACTGTTTTGATTGTGGACATGATAATAATTTATCACTATCCGATAGAATATTTATATGCCCTCATTGTGGTGTTGAATATGATAGGGATGTACATGCTGCTAATAACATGATTGATTACTATATAAAAATAAAGTCGGCAGGAACTGTCGACTTAAAGCCTGGGAGAAAGGTTATTTATAGTAAATATAAGTATCTTTTCGAGCAGGAAGCTCAGTCGTCTTTAGCGGCTGAGTAGTTCACTAAATTTAACATATTTCGGATCAACTTTCACCACCTTACCACACCACACTTGTCTTGTGTTTTTTGGGTCACTGGCGTCGTCACAAGCCGTAATGTACTGTACCCGGCGTCCCAACTTTCCAAGATATACCCCCCAGGTCTGAACATTATCAGCTACGAGAATAATATCTCCTTCTTCAAGAGGCTGACCAACGGAATCTTTACTTCCATCTTCTACATTATACTTCGCAGTATAAAGAGCTTCGGCTAGTTGCTGAGGAGATATGTTTTTAATGTTTTTATCAAAATCAAATATACCTTCGGTCATATATGTTTTAATATCTTTCATACTCTAATAATAATTAATCCTGAAAGAGATTAATGAGAGTATCTTTATCAAGAGAGGTGAAGTCATAATCGGGAGTCGTATTCTCTTCCTCTTCCCCTGTCTCAGGATCAACATACGTCATCCCTTCCTTCCACTCAGTGAATCCTGCATCAAGAAGGACCTTCTTGAGACTAAGACTGCTACGGAGTTTCCTCGACATAATCTTAAACTGTTCCTCACTATTCAACCCGTTGGACGCACTAGCGTAAGCGTATTGTGTACCAAAACCAAACTTACAAGGATAAATCTTATTATCCATCACCACACCCATCATCTCCTGACTGGCTCTAGACTCGGTCCACTCCTCGAATTCCACAGTGTTGGGGTCAACCACATAATTCAGTTTAAAATCGTTAATCTCCTGACGACCAAGGAAATACCGATATTTACTTCTATCATCCCCGTTAAACCTATTACACCAAAGTACCCCGTTCATATCCTCTGCGCCACCACGGAAGTAAATGACTTCAGAGGCATCGGGATTGGCGCGCGTCATATCACCACTGAATAGGATGTTGTTTCCATCTCTGAAACCAGCGTTCCAACCAATCTTCTGACCGTGGTTGTTTATAAAGGAAAGGTCAAAGTCTCTTGTTCCATCACTCTCCTTCCAGTAGATACCAAAGTAATTATGATTGGACATCTTATATGCGGAGCCATAAGGGAGTACACCAGCGAACTTCTTTTCAGATACAGGGCAAGCAATATCAATGCTCTTCGGAAACTTTACTGTACCTGCCTTAAGGAAAAGCCTGCCGCGGAGTGTCTGATAAAAAACCTCTTTAAGCGTCCTAAGATAGTCTAAATCGTATTTCTTAACCGGTTCTCCTTCCAGGTCCATCCAAATAGCGCCGTTCCTAATGATATAGGCGTTATTATCACCTTCCTTAACCAGGAGTTCCCTTTCGTTAATAGTCTGAATGAGAGATACGAGCTGGAAGTTATTCAGTTCATCAACTCTCTCTATAACCTCAGCAATTGGTTTTTTCTCGCCAAGCACCGTCTGCCAGAACCCGGCTTTTGAAGGAACGTGATTCTTATTAGCGAGCTTCCTAAGTTTGTTAATAACAGGAGCATTAGGCTTATAGCATTTAAATGCAAGGAAGATAGGCTTAAACCTGAAGAATACCTTAGAGAGTTCTGTCAGGTCTGCATCAGTGAACTTGGTGAAATCTACTTTTGATGCATTTACCTTGATGTCATTAATAGACCTCTTATCCTTAATGAGAATAGCATCCCCTGTGGTTTTGTAAACTATATACCTAACCAACGCAATCGAACCTTTAGGATAGATACCCAGATGGTCGCAGAGCTGAATCATCGCTTCGCGGTTAACTACATCATCCACCTTAAAATCATCCGGGAACAAATCTCGGTGCTTAACAATATAATCTACAACTGCAGTCACCAGAGAGTTACTCATGGCAATACCGCTAGTAATAAGTTTCATACATCTCGCAAACACTTCCTCTACCGTTGCGGGTTCAATGACCTTATATGTTTTAATATCAGGAACATCCGACCTATCTTCATCGTTGCAAGTATACACGAACTCACTCTGGAATCCAGTTCCATAAGTGGTCATGTAATGAAGAATCTGGTCGATGAACTGTTCAACCCTGGATTTGTTCATCATATGTTTCCAGCTCTTGTAGAAGGTAGAGTTATAGTCGACTGTTTCAGATTTAATAAACTCAACCATATCCTCATTCAAGAGGGATATAGGGAAAAGATAACCCCTAGCGATTGCCTCGCTGTAAAGGGTCATTTTAATATCTTCGGAAACTGCATTACTTTCGGTTGTACAAACACCAAATGCTTTGATAAGTTCGGGCTTCATCATATCTTTATTGTTTTTTAATTTTCATATAAAAAAAGATGGCGGGAAGTAAGTAATGATCAAAATTTAATAACGATTAGGAACTTCATTTGCCATCTTTAAGCGGGAGGTAAGTAATCAAAAATCCATTAAAAAATAGGAACCTCGTTTGCTTTCTTGATTAATATATATTAAACTTTCTTAGAAACTTTACGTGGCTTGGTGGATTTTTTAGTAGATTTTTTCTTATCAGTTGAACCAAACCCACCTTCACCTCTTTCTGTACTCGAAAGTTCATTAACTTCTTGAATCTCAACACAATCAAATGTTAATGGGACTAACTGTCCGACGGCTTCGCCGACTTCGTAAGGTGCGTACTCCATGATGCGAGTGTTTTCAAACACAATAGATTTATTAAGTATAAACTGTCCTTTATTATGTGTTAGTCTATACCACCAGGACTTTCTATCCCAATCCTTTTCTGCAATATGACGCGACAGTAAATAAATTGGTTCTTGGGGCTTATATATAAATAATATTTCTCCCCTATACTGATCACTGTCAATAAGACCCACGGCATTAGTGAGATGTCCTCTCCTCTTATAAATACTCGACTTCATCATACCAAGTATTCCCATGTGTCCAACAGTCTCACATGCGAGTCCTGTATGATAGATATATGCGTCATTATTTCGATCATATTCAACACTTACAGCAAATACATCCATACCAATATCTCCGTCATGTGCATAAGATGGAAGTATTGCTTCAGGAACGAGTTTCTTGAATTTAACAACTTTTTTCGTCATGCCAATATATATATTCTGCTATTTTTAAAATATCGTCTTTAATAGACATCAGATCATTCCCTTTGATTTGAATGTTAAAATCCCACCGAGTATCGTCTTTTAATAAATCAAGACCACCCTTTTTCTTATAACCGCGTCTCTCAACATTAATTATAACTGCTTGTTTATTAATGAGATAAGTAAGTTCTGTTGGTGCTTTGATATCTGTGTATATACGAATTCCGTCTTCAAAATACTCTTCATTTCTCTTATCATTTTGTGCTGTACTCTTAACCCACACATCTCTTCCAAAATACTTTTGCATCACATTGATGCCAAAATAAAGGATAAAATCTCGAATAGACATCTCACCAATACCGAATCCATCAATGAGATCATCCACGGTAATAAGACCATCAGGAAGTTCATCAACCTCTTTTATATCAAATGTATTTAGGTCAACAACAGCATGATCCTTCCAATAGTCTTCCCAAATATATTTATAGTCACATCCGAGTAATTGTTGAACCATTGCTTTAGGAGCATCCCCGAACGCATCTAGATAGACATGTTTAAAATCCGCATCTGCGAAGGCTTTATCTTTGTCATCTACAAACTTTTTTACAGCATCATTATATATTATATTAAAATGCTTCTTATAATCACTTTCTTTGTTTATTTCAAGTCTTTCCGACTCGTCAATAAACTCAAGTGTAGACGCAAGTAAGAAAGCTACGCTCTCCTTGCCTGCCCCTCTATGTCCGCGGATACCAACTAGTTTTTGCATGTAATAATATATTAAACTTCATTAATTTATTTTTCTTACTGCATCAAAAAGAACATCTGGGTCAATGTCATATTTTTGTGCATTAACCTTCATCCTATTAATAGTCTCTTGAAGTACTTGACTGATTCTCGCTATACTGAGCCCCTCCTGATCAGAGATCTCTCGGGGAGTCATAGGACGAGGAAGTCCGATACCAAATTTCTTTAAGAATATAACGCGATCCCGTGTCTTTACACCATCAAGAAGTTTTTTGAGAGCAGTCTTAAATGTATAATATGCTTCATTAATATCAAGATCGGATCTAGATTCGTCTTCTATAACAAGAAGATCGCCTAGAGTTGTATCAGAATCGGATTTAACTGGAGCATCTATATCTAATGTAACCTCTTTTTTATAGCTACCGAACTCCTCTTTTTCTTTCTTTATGTCGCTCTTGGGTTTCTTAATGAGCCTGCTATAATTGTCAAGTTCAATCATTATATAAGCTCTTATCCACATACTCGCTATACTCGAGAACTTAGCGTTTTTGATATTCTTATCAATCCACCTAAGCACCTCTTCTTTATTGAGTTTATCTCCTGGATGAAACTTATAATGAAACTTGCTTTTTATATCACCATATGTGAAAAATTCATTAATAACTTTTTCTAACTCTTTATAAGTAAACTTATCTCCAAGTGCATTAACCTTCTCCCATACATCATCATGGAGCTTTGCGCGAGCGGGATTATACTTATCCCAACTAATCACAAGTCCTAAGTTACCTGCACTAATGAGTTCCTGCAAGCTAAGACCCATCCCTTGGAATCCCTTTGCAATACTAATAACTGTCTTGAGATTCATGGATAGTAACTTATCACGATTTTCAGGACAGTACTCTATATCGAAGTCGTTATTATTCTTCGTATAAATATGATTAATCTCTTTAAAGTATTGTTGGATAGAGTTTTCAGGAATCCAATCTCCGGGAGCTTCTTTCATAATATCAAAAGCATCCTCAATAGATATATCTTCTCTTATTGCAACGTGGAGTGCGCTTTTTAGAATTGTGTCAAAATTGGAATACTTATTTGCTTTCTGCATAATAACCATCCCATCCTCAATACTGGAAATAGAATCTTCAAGAGGAACAGGACAACATTCTAAACCATTATATCTATCAACTAAATCTTCATTTTTATTAATGAAATTAGTAAGTTTCTCTTCATATGTTAACATTTTTAATATTTATGTTCATTTATATACTAAACTATTTAATAAAATAAAAATCTTTACAAACCACAATAAAAAATTACTATTATATATACATGAATGTGTTTATAGGTTGTTCACAAGAAAAAAAGTCTACTACTTGTAAGGCTGAAGAGATGTATACTTCTCCTATATTCGAGAAATCTCTTATATATGCGAAGGAAATTCTTCGTGCTGATCATATATATATACTTTCTGCAAAACATTTCTTACTCCCACTTGGAAAAACTATTTCCCCATATAATGTATATCTTGGAGATTATTCGGTTGATGAGAAAAAAGAATGGGCTCAGGAGGTGCTCAAACAGATGAAGGCTCACCATATTAACTTTAACGAAAAAACCGTATTCTTATGTGGTGAAGATTATTACGGAAATCTTGAAGGTGAGTTCTCTGATTGTATGTGCCCATTCAAAGGAAAGACATTTGGATTTATCCTTAAATGGTTAAAGAATAAATGTAAGGGCAAAGATCAAGTAAAAGAAGGAATGACTTCATTATACGAATACTTAAAAGAGGAACTCGGTTGAGTCCCTCTTTTCATTTGATATATCATATATTTATGTCTAGTATGTTGTTTTGATATATCAAATATCAGTATAACGTATTCCTCTAAATCCTTTCATGGGTACTGGATCTATGTAATGAAACTTTCCACTTCTACAAATATACCACCCCTCGGACCAAACAGCTCCTGTTGTGGAACAAGTAAATCCATCCGAATAAATGACATCCACTATTTTCATCCACCCAACAATTCTCCCGTCATAACACACATAACAACGATTATCTTTAAGATCGTGTTTTGGTTTAAATGGAACTTTGAATAACATCATCTGAGACCCGTCTGCAACAGTCTCCAATTCTTTCTTATAGTCTTCCCATTTAATCTTTTTGGGTATTGTAATAATTACATTCATAACATTATCCTATATAATAATCTGTATAATAACTCCATACTTCTTGATTAGTCTTCTTGTTTATGATTCTGTGATCTAAAGTACAAGAATTACTCTCATAAGCATACTTATCATTCTCTCCTGTTCTCCACCAGGTTGAATCATAAGGATATGGTTGATAAGGTTTTTCTAATACAGTTAAAGAATCACATATCTTTCTCATTCTTTCATATGAAAGTCTCTTATTTGAATAAGTGATTATTTGTTTATTTTTATTCATATATTTATCAATTATTTACCATTATTTACCTCCTAAAAACTCTCCAAGGAATGAATTATCAATCATCTCGCTTACGCTTTCCTCAAGACTTGTTCTCTCTGGCCATAGGAGCTCAACTCTCTCCATCGTAAACTTACCTTTCTTATTTACTCTACCACACTTAACAAGACATTTGAATATCTGTTCAAATTTCTTTAACATATCATCCATAGTCATAGTAGCTACAGATATCTTAATTATATCTGTACTCGCTCGGTTAGCATACTTGATAGTGAAGTCTCTTAAGAAATTCACAAAGTCTGTTCTTGTTGCTTCCCTTCGATCACTAAATTTATAACTCTCTACCATAAACTCTTTAATAGGAAGGTCAAGCCGTTCATTCTTATCGTTATAAACCATATTAACGAGCGTCCTAATCCTGCCTATAGCAGCAAAGTTAAATGTACCGTTTTTGTTCCTGCAGTGTTCGAATATATCACAGATCTTATCCATCTCGTATTGCTTGGAAAGTGATACAAAGATTGGTACGACCTTTTCAAATACTTCGATGTTCTTTACTATCATCTTATTGTTACTCAAGTCCTCTTTCCACTCATTTCCCTTCTTGATCTCAAACTTACCCCTAAGAACTTCCTTATAAATATTTAATCTATCCTCAGTGATAATATCCATCAACTCTTCAATATGAGAGGTGTTAAGAGTGAGTTGTTCATCATAGGCGAGTTTAACCATATCTTTAAGATTAGCGAAATCCTCTATTCCTTCCATCTTAAACTCTCCTAAGTCCTTTGCTTGTATCTCATACCCATATGCTTCCATACCCTTCATAATAACGGGGAGCTGTTGGACATATTCTCTATACTTCCTTTCAAAATATATTACTTTATAAGCGATTTCATTAAGATAATACTTATTATCAATCTCATTATATTCTATGAACTTATTATCACGTATAATCGAAGATACAAGACTATTATAACGATATTCAACAGGGTTTCTTTCAATCATTTCATTACATATCCTCAGGATTGAATGAACATTCTTTATCTCTTCGTCATTGAGTTTGAAGTTGAGTGGTTTGAATTTATGAAGTGAACGCGAATTACCCTCTGCGTCATTTTTTGCTACATAGAAATTAATGAAAAGATCATTATTGCGGATTCGGTTAGCCCACTGATCTATCTCGTGTGGCATAAAGAGATCTGCAAAATAAATCTCGAAGTTATATTTATCCAACACATCCGTACCCACACTCATAAACGCACTACAAAGAAGAACTTGAATGTCTTTAATACTCTTTTTAAAGTTCACATCATTCATAAAGTCTTCCCCATCGTTACTTTTCTTATAATATTGTATTTTGAGTGGTTCAAACATTGCGTGTTCGTGTTGGAGAAAGTATGTCACCGCTGCGCCAATCTGTTTGCTATACAATGTACCATTATTTGTTGGAAAAAGTATTCGTTTTCCATTTGCAATATCATTCGCCATGCTCCTGCACATTTGAAACATAAGATGTTGACTGGATTCAACAAGGTTTACCTTAAAAACCTTTTGTCTTGTCTCCTCTTTAATAACCTTCAGGTGCACCGCATCAGGAAAGAACACAAGCTCACCACTGGGAGTCCCGGACATCATAATGATTGGAATCTCCGTGTTCCTTATCATTTCTATCACCTTCGCCATCACCGGCCTATACTCCGACATAAACATCAAGTGACTTTCATCGATAAATATATAGTTAAATCCATTCGCTTTAATATCCATAAGATTTAACCTAGAAAACTTATCTATAGTTAACGAAAGCCCTCTTGTTACATCAAGTTTCGGTGCTCTGTTCCCATAACTATAATACCAATCTTTATCTCCTTCCGTTTTTGATTTAATAACACTGGTGAATGGGAGAACAAGCATCACCTTCTTCCCTTCTCGCGCTAACATCTTCACCATCTCCGTCTTACCAAGACCCGGTCCTGCTTCAAGTAGGGTTAATCTCCCACAGGTATTAAGAATCTCATAACGTATATTTCCTAAATATCCATCTTTATCTATATGAAACTCTTTATAATACTTACTCTCCTTAATAAGCACGGGGTTTTCGATTTGTTTCATGGCAGAGAAAATCTCGCTTTCATCAAAAGTGTCATTCTCTATATTCAACTTAATCTTAAATCCATGATTCTTATTAAGTCTATCAACAGCCCATGGATCAACTGGTTTTTTATATTTATTTGCAGTGATACAGTCAGCCTGGAGTTCCTTGTCCTTGACGGAATTGCTTGTGATCATTCGGAGATACTTATATCCTTGTTCAAATCCATACAGGGACACAAGTGTGTTTGCAAGCCTCCATCTCTCATTATGTTTATAGTGGACTTTATTATGTGTATCAAACTCAAGGAGCGGCTTATCAAGAACATTTACTTGAATATTATTCCTCTCATCATCAACAAATGTATCAAACCTTTTGAATACTTCTTTAAGGTCAGGATAAGTAATCCAGTCAAGTTCAGGGCTACCAATGTCATCTATATTATCAAAGTTCACATAGATGAAATCTTCAAAAAAATGTGATGATATAAGTGGATGTGGATCGTATCCAATGATTGCCCCCTGCTGAGGTTTAAACATAGCAAGGTCCATCCATTTAAGTATATCATCCTTTGTATATCCTAACTTATCTACACCACTCAATATACTCAAATATACAAATGAATACTTATGACGGAAATTGGTGAGAAAAAGCAAACGCTTTTTCTTCACGTCCTCATTATCTTTCTCAGGAACAGCGATCTTCGTCCATACATGAAGACCCATCTTGCTGGAGCTCAGACACACCCCTAGGAACCAGTTACAATTCTTAAGTTTGTCAAATATAATCTTTTTAAGAGCTTTCGCAAGATCTGCATCTTTAATATCCAAGTCAATTACCTGAAACCCATTCCAGAGTTGGAATGCCGTCTCACCAACGGGTCTCTCTTCCGTGCTTGTACTATATATGACATGTCGGTTGGTTTTCTTAGTATTTTTAAATTCAGGATTAACGGCAGTATTAACAAGATCCTTTAACGTCCCAACGACACCAGTACTTGTAAACAGATTTGGAAATATTGTTGCTTGACACTCCTCTAATCTCTTACTAAACTGTTTCCTCTCATCAGGACTAAGCAAAAGAGCATCATCATTAGAGAATGTCTCTTGAGCCCAATGCTGCTTCCAAGAGTACTTGGTTGGTGTATTCATTACCCTATATGATTGTAGGGCTTGTTCTAAAGATACATTACTAGACATGAACTAATATAATAAATCTCACGTATTATTTTTATATGAAAAGTCTTAAAGAAAGTTTGTTTGATTCGAAGACCCAAATGACGGAATCGTTGTTTGATAAAGACCTGATTCAAAAAGATCTTACTATCAGGGATGTCTGTGATCTACTCGATAATAATCGTGGAGCGGCTGCATGGGGATTTCCAATAGGGCAAATGTTTAATGTTGATAAAATAGCGAAATATCCCAATCCATATACAAACTATCATCTTTCGGGAATCAATGCTCTCGATCATTTGATTGGAATTATAATGGATCAACCTATGCCATCAAAATCAAATATCAAAACATCTGACCATAAATGGTGTGAGAATCTCAAAAAAGTTCTTACTAAATATATTAAGAGAAGTTGGAAGGATGAATGGGATAAAAAAATAAAAATATACTTACTTGAATATCCGAATAATTGTTTTGGAGTGAATATAAATTTTGATAATAATTCGGGTGCATTTGAATTTTTATTTAAACCCAAATCTTAATCTCTTCAAAATCGATATTAAAACATATCAAATTTCAATTCAAAATAAAAAGATGACCATTTAGTCATCTTTTCTTTTTATTCTCGTTAAATCGAATTTATTTAAATCCATCACGAAGTTTTGTGAGTAATTCTCCAAGCATATTTTGACATATCGGAAGATCTTTTTCGAAGTCAAACTCTAACGGATCTTCTCTCATCTCCAACATCCTACAAATACTCTCTTCATCTACCCCCACACCCCAAAACGGATCGTAGGGACTCGCTTCTACAAATTTCTTATCGATATATTCTTCGGAAAGGAGTTTTTCTTTAAGATGAGGATTTTGTTCAAACTTTAATTTCAGGGTCTCCCACATCCATTTTACTCGTTCTTTGTTCCACCGCTTTGAATCAAGTTTAATCTCCCGAGCGATCTTCTTTGTTTCTGATGGGTATCGTGCTTGAGCAATCTTATAATATCGGTCTTTGTCCTTCGCCATCACAGCCTTCCGGCTCTGGTAGTATGCTTCAGCTGTGGGGAAGGTTATAGTAGACGGCTCCCCTTCCGGACCATCCCAGATTCCTCTTTCCCAGAAATCATCATCTACAGTGATAGGAGAGGGAGCGAAGTTACTCGGCCAATCGCTCCCATAAAACAACACATATTTATCTGTTATTGTCATTTATTCTCGCCTTTTATAATCATCCAAACAGAACCCAAGATAATAGCTAATATCACTACCACCACCATAATAATATATTATTTATTTTACTCTTTCCCAAACAGCATTAATAAAATCTTCCACCTTCCTGTCATCATAGAAGCAATCAACACCATCAATGAACTGCACATCTCGAGCAAACTGTCCATACAAATATTCACATACATTGAACACCTTCTGTCCGAGCCTCCATTCCTGAGGACAATTATCTACGTTCTCCCAGATATTAGTAATAAATTCTTCGTGTGTCATACTTCCTTAAACTGTATATACCTTATCACCATCAAGTCCACTCACTATTTTCCAAACACCATTCTCATCCTTTCCACATCCTTCAATAATTTCATAGAGAAGACAAACCCTTGTCAATTTATCTACCACCCCCGCATCAAATGCAGTTTTCTTTGCAACTTCTTCATTATCTGCGGGAACGAGTATCTTAATTATCTCTTCCCCGGAGTCTCCTTGCCATGCGGGGTAATACTTAATTCCTTTTACGAGATAAAGCTTTGTGCAGATCATTTTGTATTCTTTTTATATTTTTTGTGTTGTTTCTTTTGAATTTTTGTTAGTTCTTCTCTCTTTACGGGATCAGTAAGGAATCGGGGTTGGAATCTAACACTATAATTTCCTTCCGAAGTATGCCATACTCCCATGGCATCATTAGTCTTTTTCAGGTCACCACCCACACTCTTATAAGTAAGGAGGCTCTCCCAGTAGTCATCATTACAGGTCCAGTCCTTTTCGTTTTCTTTGGGAATATAAGCTGTTTTGGTTATAGCGAATCCAAACAATACAATCCCTTTCCGAGCGGGCCACTCATATCGATAATTATCCCACTTAGTCTTCCATCCAATATCTGTGTTAATCCACCGAAACGTCAACCATCGTGGAAGGAAGAACAAAGGCCTCAACCAACCAAGCCCCCATCTACGAAGTTTCTTCCTGATATCCCTCCTCCACACAAATTGCCCTTCGCGAAGACCACCAGGAAGAGTATGTTTGGGACCATCGACGTAAACAGGACTCTCATATTCCTTATCACCATACTTCCACTTACTTGTCCCGTTCTTAATCAACACACTGTTATAAACCCTATAGTAATCCCTATAGTTATGTGAAAGCCAAATACAAGGTCCGTTTAGATTCCCATATGCATACTTCCTCCAAGGACCGAAATACCACTTAAAGGAGGGTTTAATAAACTCTCCTTTTACTTCTTTCCATTCATCAAGAAACTTATACATCCTACTTTACCCCTATATTTTCCATAAAGATATCAACTACGGTATCAAGATTCATTACGATCTGCTGATATACATCCCATTTCTCTGAATCCTTCTGATTAGGCCAATCAACAAGGATAATCTCGTATTCACACCTACCCCAGAACTGATACATACTCTCATCCTTCACCCATTTCTTAAACTCCTCGCGAGTGGTGGGAAGGGGGTTGTGTTTCTGGAGAATTTTATTTTCTTTATGATGCCTATAAGCACTAACGAGATAAGGCATTACGTCATATGCCTCAAACTTGTGCCTATTAAAATCATAATTAATAACGTTAAATGGCTTCATATTAATATCTATATTAAATCCAATTATAAATAACAAACACAGTATAAATATTTACCACGTCACCACCAGAAATGAGGCCAATATTTATTAAAAAGATTCATCCCTTCTTTATAGTACTTATCATACTTTTCAAAATCTCCTTCAAAGTCTTCAAACCAATCCCTTTTATCAATCTGATACTCTATCCAAAGGATAATCCTATCAAGAATCTCCTTCCATTTTTCTATAGATTCGAGCTCTGCTGGGTAACCAAAAGTAAGTTCTTTAAATCTCTTGAGTCGTGGATACACATACTCTAACATACCAGAATCCAGGTTCCAGGTCTCCTGGTCAGAGAAACCCCTGAAGATCTTTTGAAAGAAATATTTAATTTCATTAATCAGCATATATAAACAATCTACAATTACGTGATTCAAAATGATTCCAATCTACCTCTCCTTCTTTAACTTTAATACCAAGATTATTGTTAACTATATCATATAGATTTACAATTTTATCTATTGCTTCCTTTTCCGTCTCCTCTTCTTCTAATCCTTCTTGAGCCCAACTCACCTCCTCACACCATCTGTTCCGGGCGTCTTCAGACATCTCAAACCAATCCTTGGTATATTCCTGGTCTGTCAGTTTTTTAAGTTTCTCACGAGCATCCTCATATCTCTTAGTGATAATTTTTCGAGCCTCTTCAAAACACCCGTAATCAAACCAATGTCCCTTCTCTACTTCATAAGAATAAAATGTTATATAAATGACATTCTTCATATCATTTATACTTACCCCCTCTACCCTATACTTATTGTAATCTTCTTTATGATCATCATATTGACTCATATGGACTTCATAACTAGGGAATATATTTAAAGAGTAAGCTCGTTCTCCTTTAAAGAAGCTCTGTTTAAGAATATCATCCTGAAAGTATCCGTCTTTTATGCGGTGACGATATAAAAGTTGTTGATTGTAGTCTTGAGAATCTTCAAAGTATACATCATTAATATCAGTGAAGCTCGCTGAGTAAGACCTGTCATTAAGGCATTTCAAAAAATCTAGATCAACCCGAAGTATTTCTTTCTTTTCTTTGGGTTCAAAAAATATTCCTGTGAGTCCGTATCCCATAATGTTTAAAAATTTTGCGGAGGTCCTCCGACTCGAACGGAGACACCACGTCTTAGGTGATTACTGGTGGTTTTCAAGACCACTGCCTTACCAATTAGGCTTAGACCTCCTATACAGTATAATATAAAAAATAATTATACTATATTTTACTAAATTAATTCAAATCCTTCACTAAAATCATTAAATTATTCTCATCATATGAGTTAAATTCGTATCCTTTTCTTTTATACCACCCTTCCATCCAACTATCAGGTTCAACCAAAATACATGCTTGTGTCGCACCCATTTTCTTTGATTCTTGCTCCGCCAGCTCTAAAAGTTTTGTGCCTTTACCATGTTTTCTATAAGAAGGTAACACTGATAATCCGTGTATTGTGGATATTGTTGGGTTAATATTTTCAATTGATACGTTAACGAAACCCACACCATTCCAACAAATAATAGTATGGGTTTGTCCCCATATCCAAATATTTTCATGAATATAAGTCATTAGTCTATATACTTTTTAAAATAATCTCTAACGATCACCACAGGGGTGCCCTTGTCTCCACTGCCACTAACCAGATCCATCAAACTACCAAGAAGATCAACAACACGGCGTGGTGTGGTTCCTAGCTCCTGTCCAGCAGCTCCTCTATTATCCTTAATATGTTTCTTAATGTCTCCGTCACTCATACCACTATCAATAGCGTTCTTGAGTTTAATCTCCGCAGGCATACCATCAAGACCACTTGTCCAAGCAGGGCTCACAACAGGATCAGCCCACTCCCAAATACCACTCACAGGGTCTTTGTATGCTCCATCACCATAGATCATCACATCAACATTCTTACCAAGTCTACTCTTAATAGTTTTCTGAAGGGTGTTGACAAAGTACTCGGAGTACGATTTATCAGGGAAAAGTTTAAGACGATCGTTACCAGCCGCATTCATACCAAGGAGTCCCCAGCTACTCTTCTCCTTACATATATCACCAAGAGAGAGTTCAAAAAGATTGATTTTATCATGGAGTCTGCAGTTGACGACGACAACACTATTCTTTCTTCCTTCTGTATAAATACCTAAGTTAATCAATGAATTATGTATCCAATCAAAATCCTTTCCTGCATCTTCAACACATTTTCTATATAAATTTCTATAATTAACCTTTGTTATAGGATGCATAACGAAGTTCCCCACTTCGTCAACATCACTAGATACTATAGTTACTTTTTCAATATTCGATGCTGTCAGCATGCCCCGGAGGATAGGAATAAATCTGTTACGAGAGAAAATCGGACAATAAAGCACAAGTTCTGATGCGGATGGTTTATAATTGTGAAGCCATTTACCTACATCTTCGAGTCCCACATACATACCCGCGGATCTCGCAACAACGCTTTCGGTCACCCCAATGATATCTCCGTCCATAGGGCCGACCTCTGCATAATTACTTACAATCATATCAATGAGTCCCCCTCCTTCTTTGACAAAAGGGATTCTCATTCCAAAAGCTTTTGTACCAATTAGATTTTCGTTCATTTGTTATATTCTATTTCTATTTTTGATTGTTCTTTATATTCACCTATTTTCTCAAGACTCATACGAATCGTCCCATCAAAGAATCCTTCATTAATCTCATAATGAGAAACAATAAACATAGTGTCACCGGGCTTCATGTTCTCGCGAAGAAGCCAACTCATTTCGTTTCGAAGGTCACTATGCATATTACTAAAGAGTTCATCTAAAAATATGACATTCAATGAGTTATCTCCCATAACCGTACTAAGGACAGAAAGAATAATAATCATATCAACAGTCTTCAGCTGTCCTGTTGAGAGACATTTAATAGATACCTCATCCTTAAACCCAGGGAGTTTAATTTGACACTTAAACTGGTCGTCAAATTTGATTATATATCTCTGCCTGAGTCTCTGACTGTACTTAGCTATATTCTCATTAAGCACAGGGATGAATGATGAGAGAACCTTTGAACGTATGTCAGAGGAAAGAAGATCTATCAAGAGTCCCCATTGCTGGTCTTCGAGTTGTGCTTGTCCGAGATCAACATTATGTTTTTTCAACTGTTCCTCTATCTTAGTAATTTCATTGGTATTGAGTTTTGATCGTTTTGCCTGTTCCTGTAGGCGTATCAATAACTCTTTATTCTTCTCAAGTTCTTCTCGTACTAATGCAATAGTTTGAGTATATTCGTTCTTTATATCAATAGGTTTTTGTTTCTCCTCGTTGAGTTTATCATTAATAATTTTATACTGCTCCCTTAACATATCTCTTTCCTGTTCCTTAATAGGTAGGACACTCTGGTCTATAGGAGCACCGCAGGTGGGGCATGTGCCTTTCTTGATAAAATCTATCTCCTTTGCTTTATTAATACCTAATGTTTTTATACTAGCAAGTTTATTAGATATCTCTTCAACTACCTTCCTTGCTTCAAGAATAGTTTTTTCATATTTATCTTTATGTTCTCTTATTTCTTCATCTAATTCGGCAATAGTCTTTTTCACTTTCTCTGCATCCCCTTCTATCTTTGCCACGTTAGATAGTTCATTAATCTTATCAATTTGGGCATTGCATTGATTAATGAGAGATTGTATATTATTCATGGTAGCGGTGTTCTCAGATCGAAGAATCTTACTAGCGTCCGCATATCGTGTCAATGCAGCAAACCCTAGTACATTATCTAAGAATTTCCTGGAATCCTGTGTGTTCAGAGAAGCTAGTGATTTAAAGTTATTAAATGATATCACACAAAGAAGCTCTACTGTCGCCCTCGATATATCATAAAACTCATTTTCTAATTGACTCTGTATATCTCTCTTGTCCGTATACACCATCGGTTCACCATCGATCTTTACATACATAGGAGATTGCCCGTATGAGTTAATCTCTCTATTTATATAAATCTGTTTTCCTTTACTCTCACACCAGAGCTCCACCAAGGCGTGTTTCTCACCGAAGGATATAAGATCGGTGTTATTTTTATCTCTCACAGAACCAAACAATCCAAAGGATATTGCTTCTCCAATAGTGGTCTTGCCTGATCCGACCGGACCCACTATCTTCCACATTCCTTTGATATTGTTTTCAAAATCTAATTCAAAATCACCATACAGTGATTTGAAATTACTAGTTTTAATTTTAAGAATCTTCACAGAATAATATAAATAAAAAAAGGAATCTTTTTAAGATTCCTTCTTTGTTGTTTTCTTAGTTGTTGTCTTTTTCTTCGGTGTGGGTTTTGGAGCTTCTTCCTCAACAACAGGCTCTTCAACTGGAGCTTCTTCCTCAACAACAGGCTCTTCAACTGGAGCTTCTTCCTCAACAACAGGCTCTTCAAC